>Ga0182008_10000012_pt1 | contig 297475 bp, 257 predicted proteins | sample Sormic07211129_1_FD_120482 | JGI IMG/M metagenome (GOLD analysis project Ga0182008, IMG submission 120482) | Rhizosphere microbial communities from Sorghum bicolor, Mead, Nebraska, USA - 072115-129_1 metaG | ecosystem: Host-associated > Plants > Roots > Rhizosphere | place: USA: Nebraska... | reverse complement strand
TTCCGAACAGAGAAGTCAAGCCCACCAGAGCCGATGGTACTGCGGTAACACGTGGGAGAGTAGGTCGGTGCCAAATCTTAAAGTAACCCTGTAGTATAATACTACAGGGTTTTCTTGTTTATACACAGTTTGTATTAACCTTACTGCATTTTCGGATCCCTACTAATTATACTAACTATTCTAATTATTGCTAAACTTTAACGATATATAAGTTCTTGATTTTAGCAATTCTCAACATATTCTTCGCTATTATTTTAAATATGTTACAAATTATGAAAATTAATATTTCATAATGACAATGTATATGACTAAGTTTAGGTTAAACACAAACACACAATATGAAAAAGAAATTATTAACTGCAATCGCGGTATTGGCTTCCCTATGCGGGTATGCCCAAACAAAAGGAACCAGTACATTAGGGCTGGGTATCAATGTATCGACAACTACAACTGAATTCAATGGTCAACCTGTTGATGAAAGTAAAACCAAAAATAATTGGTTTTCACTTGGTTATGGATTGTTCATTAAAGACAATACCAGAATTGGTATTGATTTATTATATGGTAAAGAAAAAGGAAGCGATCTCAATAAGAAAAGTTACGGTGGGAATGTTACTTATCAACAATATTATCCCCTGATAAATAAATTATATGCGTACGCAGGTGGTAAGGGAGGGTATAGTTATGCGAGCCAGAGATCTTATAATCCTGACTCTTATTATAATAATGCTAAATCTAATCAATATACTTTGGGAGTATATGGCGGTGTTACATGGTTTGTATCTAAAAGATTTGCATTTGAAACTACATTGTTATCTGCAAATGCAAGCTATTCTAATTATAGGCAAAAACAAAAGGATGCTAGTTTGATAGAAAATAAATTCACCAATTTTAACATAGCAACCGAAGGTGCTCTTAGTAATTTAGGATTTAAAATATACTTGTTGTTCTAATCTATTTTAATCTCAAGTTTTATAAGGCTGTACAAATATTTAATTCGTACAGCCTTTTTTTGTTATTTCATATCGAGGATAAAATTCGTTAAATTTAAGTGTTATGAGTAAATCTGCTAAATATCCCTCCTCTCAAAAGAAAATTTTTGTTCTTGATACCTCCGTTATTTTATACGACCATAGTGCTTTTAACAATTTTCAGGAGCATGACGTAGCTATTCCTATTCAGGTTCTTGAAGAACTTGATAACATGAAAAATGGCAATGAAACGCGGAATGCAGAAGCCAGGAGCTTTATTCGTTTGATGGATAATGCATCGGGTAATAAAATAATGAACCAATGGATTCCATTAAATGGGAGTAAAAGCGGGAGATTTAAGGTGGTAATGGATAACAAACCTGATCATGCTGACGCTGAGGCAATTTTTGGAGCAGGAAAATTTGACCATCGTATTTTAAATGCTGCATTAAGTTTAAAGCAGGAATTTCCAGAAAAAAAAGTAGTACTGGTATCTAAGGATATTTGCTTGCGTTTAAAAGCTAAATCTCTGGAACTTTATGCTGAGGACTATGAAACGGGGAAGATCAAAAATGTAGATGAGCTGTATACCGGTAAAACTGTTCTTACTAAAGTTCCTGAAGAACTTTTAGCTGAACTTAAAACTGAAGGCAGTATTAGTAGCGAACTACTTGATATTGCCCCTCAATCTCCAAATCATTTCTGCATACTTAAAAATAGCCGAAAAACTGCAACCACATGGTTTGATTCCAAAACACAGCGTTTGTATCCTGTAGCCTCAAAGAAAATATTTAATATAGCACCAAGAAATCATGAACAGTCTTTTGCTGTACATGCTTTATTAAATCCAGAAATTAAGTTAGTAACTATTCAAGGTAAGGCCGGTACGGGAAAAACGCTTTTGGCGATTGCAAGTGCATTGGAACAACGGAAGGATTATAGACAGATTTATGTAACAAGGCCAATTATTCCTTTGAGTAATAAGGATATAGGCTTTCTACCTGGGGACGCTAAATCAAAGATTGATCCTTATATGGCACCCATTTGGGATAACTTAAGATTTATAAAAGAGCAGTATAATCATGATTTAAAGATGCAAGTAAGGATAGATGAGTTTGTAACTACAGGTAAAATTGTAATTACTCCGCTTGCTTATATAAGAGGAAGAACGCTTTCTAAGATCTTTTTTATTGTAGATGAAGCACAAAACTTAACTCCACATGAAATTAAAACGATAATTTCACGGGCAGGAGAAGATACAAAGATCATATTTACTGGTGATATTTATCAAATAGATACACCATATCTTGATGCCGAAAGTAACGGCCTGTCTTATCTGATAGAAAATGCAAAGAACCATCCGCTATATGCTCACATTACCTTAGATAAGGGCGAGCGTAGTGAATTGGCAAATCTTGCAAACGACTTGTTGTAATTAGAATACTAAACTTATTATTGTTTATGCTTAAAAAAACTATCGCGATGAAGAATCTAATATTTTTCATTCCATTTCTAATAATCATATCCTGCAAACAAAAGAAAGAAGTTGCAAGTCAGCTTGTTGAAGATCCTCATTCGTTTTCCAAAGCATCCGTAGCTGTTGTTGAACACCTCGATTTAGATATAAAAGTGAATTTTGAAGATCAACAAATCAGTGGAAAGGCTGTTTGGACAATAAACAACAAGGCTAAATCGAATGAGATTATTTTTGATGATAGTAAGCTTAATATTTCGAAAATTACATTGGGTGCGGAAGAAAAGGAAACCACATTTACCTACGGAGAGGAGAAGGAGTATATTGGTAAAGCACTAAAAGTAGTGATTACACCCGAAACAAAATTGATAGCCATTTACTACACGACTAGCAAAGATGCAAGTGCATTGCAATGGTTAAATCCACACCAAACAGCAGGTAAGAAGCGTCCGTATTTATTTACACAGTCGGAAAGTATTGCTGCCAGGAGTTGGATACCTTGTCAGGATAGCCCTGGTGTAAGGTTTACATACAATGCAACAGTTACTGTTCCAAATGATTTATTGGCTTTAATGAGTGCAGAAAATCCGGAGATAAAAAACACTACAGGCATTTATCATTTCAAACAGGTTCATCCCATTCCTTCTTATTTATTGGCTTTGGCTGTAGGTGATATTGCATTTAAAGCTGTAGATGAGCGTACAGGAGTGTATGCAGAGCCTTCAGTATTAGCGAAAGCTGTATACGAGTTTGCTGATATGGGTAAAATGGTACATGCTGCAGAGAAATTATACGGTCCGTACAGGTGGGGAAGATATGATTTACTTGTGTTACCACCTAGCTTTCCTTTTGGTGGTATGGAAAATCCTAATCTAACTTTTATTACTCCAACTGTTATTGCCGGCGATCGGTCTTTGGTAAGTATAATTTCGCACGAACTAGCACATAGCTGGAGTGGTAACCTGGTTACTAATGCTACGTGGAATGATTTCTGGCTTAATGAAGGGTTTACCAATTACTTTGAACGTAGAATAGATGAGGAGATTTTTGGTAAACAGGAAGCTGAGATGCAAGAAGAGTTTGCAAAAAAAGCACTAGAGGATGCAGTAAAAGAGATGGGAGATACAAGCAAGGACACTTACTTGAAAACAGATTATGCTGGTAGAAATCCTGATGAGGGGACTAATGATATTGCTTACGAAAAAGGGTATTTCTTTTTGCGTACAATTGAAGAGGCTGTAGGCAGACAAAAGTTTGATGGATTTTTAAGGGGCTATTTTGATAGTCATGCATTTCAGTCGGTTTCTACAGCGCAGTTCCTAGCCTATTTGAATGAGAATTTAATTAAAGGTAATGCTGAACTTGAGAAAAAGATCCGTGTAAATGATTGGGTTTATGGACCTGGTATTCCCTCAAATATTGCATATTCTAAAGGTCTATGGGGTAAAGGAGGTAAGTTCTCTAAAATTGATAGTTTAGCATCAGCATGGAATAAATGGAAATTGGCAGATACTTCGAATTTAACTGAGGAAATCGTAACAAGTAATGAGAAGAAATTCTTTATCAATATGTTACCTCAAGAAATGACTGTAAGACAGATGGCAGATTTAGATCGGCAGTTTAACTTTACAGGCTCTAATAATACTGATATTCAGTTGGCTTGGTACACTCTGGCTATTCGCAACCACTACACAGTTGCTGATAAGAGGATAGAGGATTATTTAATAGAAAATGGACGAATGTGGCACATTATTCCTTTGTATAAAGAAATGATGAAAACGCCTGAAGGCTTAAAAAGGGCCAAAGAGATTTACAAAAAAGCAAGGCCTAACTATCACCCGATGACTTATCAGGCAATAGATAAGCTTTTAAATTAAAGTGTCTTATTTTGACCTGCATACACGGAAACAAGAAGAGGATAATTAAGATGGCTTTCATAGTTAAATAGATTTGTTATTACAATATATGTAATATAGTTGAGGCTAATTGTAGCATAACAGCAATTAATCTCGTTTTATATTAAACAACAGTTTAATAATCAGATCAACCCAATCATATTATGGATTCATTACACCCTTTTCACCAAAACTTAGAACATATTAAGAATGACGCATCTTCAGGATTTCTTGTTGTTGATAGCGATGATATAGCGCAAGTAGAATCACTCGCTGTCATGTTTCCAAAACTAACTAGTCTGATCAAAAAGAATGGGAATAAGAACTTTTTAATCAATTTCCGGGATGAGAAGCAAAGGTCTCTTATTGTAATGGTAGTTTCAAAGAATGGAATGCCTATGGCGAGTTAAAGGTTCTTTTTGCCTTTGGTTAAGGTTGCACCAAGGCTTGCTATGATTACAAAAAACACCGCTAACCATTGATAAAAGGAGAGGTGTTCACTTAAAAATACGATTCCACACAAAGCTGCAGCGGCAGGCTCAAGGCTCATTAAGATGCTAAAAGTACGTGCTGGTAATTTTTTAAGCGCGCCAATTTCTAAAGTGAAGGGGATCGCGCTTGATAACAATGCCAGTGCGCCACCGCTTAAAAGCATTAAAGGAGTGAAATTGGCTAAACCACCACTTCCAAAACCAAATGGAACTACCACAATGGCAGCGAAGATCATACCGACAGCAACCGCTTGCTCTCCATCCATTATTTTAGCTATTCGACCACCAAGAACGATATAGCCTGCCCAAAATCCTCCGGCAAGTAGGGCGAGAGATGCGCCAATTAAATCAATTCCTTTTCCTGTCCACGGGGCTATAAATGCTATTCCAATTGCCGCTAATAATACCCAAAAGAAGTCTAACAAACGCTTAGAACCACTAACAGCTAATAAAAGTGGCCCGATAAATTCCAGGGTTACACCTAATCCCAAAGGAATTCTTTCTATTGCCATATAGAAAATCACATTCATTAACCCTAAGGATACGCCGTAAGGAATTACGGCTTTCCATTGTTTAGGCGTTAATAGCCTTAAATTGGGTCTGTAAGCAGCTAATAACATAATTGCAGACAATCCAATTCTAACTGATGCAGTACCAGTTGCCCCAAGCGCAGGAAATAACCCCTTAGCTATTGCAGCTCCACCTTGAACACTCATTATGGCCAATAGTACTGCAGGTAATGGAGGTATATTTATTAATTTATTGGTGCTCATGGGTAAGGGAGGGAATCAAGATGCAAATCTAAGGATTTCGTTAAATAAAAAAGCACCGAAATCCATCGGTGCTCTTTTTTATCAACTAAACCTAAACTATAAATACTAACCAAATATTTATGCCTCAAAGGTAAGGTTGATAGTAATAAGCAAATGTTAAGAAATGTTAAACTTTTATAAACTGGCTACAAATGGAGCTTTTCTAACAAATTGAGTTGAAGAAATCTGATCTATAAGAAAGAGCGCAAGGTCTGTAGTGCTAATCTTTTCTCCAGGATTATCTTCCAAGCTCACAATTAAATTCCTTATATCATCTGTCTGTTCTATCCATGGTAATCTTACCATAGTCCAATCTAGGGAGCTATTTGCTATGATTTCAAAAGCCTTTTCTTTATCGGCTACAAAAATAGGGAAGGTCTCTTTCATCCATGTTGATGCCTGAATGGTCTTTTGACTTTTCCTATCTCCTGGGGCATCTATGTTCAAGCCGGTTAAGAATATGTATCTTTTAATTTGCTGGTGATCCATTGCTTTTATAATGTTTTGTGCAGCCAGGCTAGATATTAGCAGTTCATCTTTGGCTTGACCAATAGCACTTATTACAACTCCACAACTTTCAATAAGATTTTTTGCTGTTTCTAAATCTTTAATATCTCCAGTTACAACTTCTAAATTGGGATGTATGATATGATAAGTGGATGGATTTCTGATTAATGCTTTTACTGTATAACCTTGATTTAATAGTGTTTTTAGCAAGTAGCTTCCAGCTTTACCGGTTGCGCCAATTAAGGCGACTTTTATATGATTAGTCATTTTAAAAATTCTAATGTGAAAAAGAATAATTCTTTCTAAATATTAATAAGGAAATAATTATAGCGTAAGAAAAAGGTCAATAAAATGCCTTTCCCGTTATAGGTTTGGATTTTTGATAATCCTATTTAGATATGTAACTAATGTTAATATGATTCAAATGTATAAAATAATCTGACAGCAGATAGATTAAACTGCAACTATCTTTTTTTCAGAAATCAAATCTTAGATTTCAGTATCTTTAATTATTGTTGTTTGTAGCGTAATTAAAAAATTAATCGTTTTAAGGTTATGAGAAAAATATTAATTCTATTGTTTGTTGGATTTGCCATGGTAAGCTGTAATACAGCAAAACAGGCAGGTAGCAAAAACCTAATTAAGCTAAGTGGTAAACTTGAAAAGATAGGAATGACTACATTCCAGTATGGTACACATACTTTACAGGTTGATGCCAAAACCTACGCACTGAAAAGTAGCAAGGTTGATTTAAATGCCTACGTAGATAAAGAGGTTACTTTAAAAGGAACCAAGGTTGATGGATATCCTGTTGAAAATGGCCCGGAGTTAATAGAAGTTGTAGAAATTACTTCTAAATAGAACAGGAAATTTTAAAAGGTTATCTTCGCGAAAAAAAGTTTAAATGCTAGAGATTGTTTACCAGGATGACCACTTAATTGCGATTAATAAACCACATGGCTTACTTGTACATCGTTCCTCAATTGCTAGTGATGCAAAAGAATTTGCATTGCAGCTTTTAAGAGATCAGATAAACAGGTATGTGAGTCCGGTTCATCGTTTGGACAGGAAAACTGGTGGTTTATTATTATTTACCTTTGAAAAGGATGTTGAAATTGCCATGCACCAACAGTTTCAAAACGGCATGGTTCAAAAGAAGTATCTTGCAATTGTTAGGGGCTATGCACCGGATAGTCAGGATATAGATTATCCTTTAGTAAAGGAAAACGGTACTATTCAGGAAGCTTTTACATCTTTTGTTACTTTAAAAAGAGCCGAATTAGATATAGCTTTTGGAAAACATCCTACTTCAAGATATTCTTTAGTAGAAGCAACACCGACAACCGGAAGGATGCATCAGCTTAGAAAGCACTTCGCGCATATTTTTTATCCCATTATTGGTGATCGTAAGCATGGCTGCAATAAGCAAAATAAGCTATTTAAAGAGCAATGGGAAATGACAACAATGCTATTGCATGCATCAGAACTTAAATTTAAGCATCCGGTAACGGGTGAGGAAATTCACCTCAAGGCGCCTTTACAAGATGAGTTTAACAGGGTAATGGACTTAATGAAATGGCGATAAATTAATCATGATTAATGTTACTTGCGCAATCATAGTAAATGATATAGGTAGGGTACTTGTTACTCAGCGCAGTGCAACCATGAAATTGCCACTTAAAATTGAGTTTCCAGGAGGGAAAATTGAAGAAGGTGAAACTGCTTCTGACTGCCTTATACGAGAAATAAAGGAGGAGTTAAATCTTGAGATTAAAACTCTTTTTGAATTGCCAGCCAACATCCATCATTATATTGAGTTTTCTATTAATCTGATTCCTTTTGTTTGTAAGATAATTGCAGGTTCTATAGAGCTAAGAGAACATGCATCATACCAATGGTTGGATCCATCGGAACTGTTAAATCTGGATTGGGCCGAAGCAGATATTCCCATTGTTGAGAATTATTTAAATACTATTTAAGAAGTGTTATACGAAAAACGCCCGATATCGAACATTTAGTTTGATATCGGGCGTTTTTATGGATTATTGTTTATGTAAAGCGTTGTTTTTTAGCTATTTAAGTTTGGTATTTGACTTGTAATGCTTTGTCCAAATAAACCACCAATGGACAAACCAATTGAAGAAGAAGTTACGGCAAAAAGGAAGAAGAAGACAAGGATAATTGTATTCATAACAGTGAGCGTAATAATCGGGGGCGTATTCACTTTACGCGCCTATATTAAACCATCAATATCAACCACTGAATTTACAACAGGAGTAGCTGAAACAGGTAACGTAGAAAATACGATAAATGCTACTGGCGAAGTACTACCTGAATTTGAAGAGGTGCTAACCAGCCCGATAAATGCGGCAGTAAGAAATGTATTAATGGATGCCGGTACAAAGGTTAAGGCCGGACAATCAATTCTTACTCTGGATAAGTCCTCTGCCGAAACTGATTTCGATAAACTAAAGTTTCAGATTGAATCCAAAGAAAATGAAATCAAAAAGCTAAAGCTTGATCTCGAGAAAACCTTTTACGACATCAATTCCAACAACAATATCAAGCAATTGCGTATTGCAAATTTTAAAGATGCAGTTGCAAGCGCGCAGAGGCTGTACAAAGCTGGAGGGGGCACAAAAGAAGACATCGAACAGGCCCAGTTGAACTTAAAAGTAGCAGAGCTTGAAAAGCAGCAACTTGAAAATGAGATCAAAAACAAGCAGCAAACTATGAAAATAGAGATTAGAGAGGCTGAAATTGCGCTGGCTATTCAAAAGAACGATCAACAAGCATCAAAGCGTAAACTGGATTTAGCTAATGTGATCGCTACAAGAGATGGCGTAGTAACCTGGATAAATAAGAATATTGGAGCTAGTATAAAAGAAGGGGAGTCATTGGCCAGAATTGCAAACCTTAGCAGTTATAAGGTAACAGGTAGCATATCTGATAATATGTTGGATCGGCTTCATAATAACATGCCTGCCATAATCAGGATAAATGATACTCAACTTAGAGGATCGGTTTCTAGTATTTCTCCGGCAGTAAGTAATTCCATTGTTTCATTTGAAGTTCAGCTGGATGAAAAGAACAACAAATTGCTTAGACCAAATATGAAGGTTGATGTTTTCTTGATTACGGAAACTCGCAATAAGGTAATTCGCGTAGCAAACGGAGCTGCTTTTAAAGGTTCAAATCAGCAAGAGGTTTTTGTGCTGAACAATGGAAAAGCAGTACGAAGAAGTGTGAAAACCGGCCTTAGCAACTTTGATTATGTAGAGGTTATTAGTGGTGTAAAAGCAGGAGAAACGGTAATTACTTCTGACATGAGTAAGTACGAGCATTCAAAGGAAGTTTCAATCACTAATTGATCATAAGCATATGAAAATCATTTTCACAGTTGCCTTAATGATACTTAGTTGTTTTAATGCATGGAGCATAGATAAATCTAAAATATATAGCTATTTAGAATCGGATACCTTAAGGTTAACTTTAAATGAAGTAGTGGAAAAAGCTAAAGCCAATTCGATTGCCTCAAAACAAGCTACTACGGTTAAAGAAACCAAGTATTGGGAATGGCGAACATTTAAGTCTAATTATCAGCCTCAGCTAGCATTAAGTGGTATTTTACCAGGATATAATAAAACATACTCACAAGTACTTCAACCAAATGGTACGGTAGCTTTTCAACCGATAAGAAACGACAACTCTTCACTGACGCTCGATTTTAGTCAGAGTTTGGCCGCAACGGGCGGTACTATTTATGGTACCACCCAATTGCAACGCTTTACTGATTTTGACAGAGATAATGTATTGTACAATGGAATTCCATATGGAATTGGGTATATACAACCTTTGTTGCAGTTTAATAGCCTTAAATGGGATAAAAGAATAGCACCCTTAAAATACAATGAGAGTAAGCAAGCTTATATCGAATCTCAGGAGCAAATTTCTGTAACCGTTACGGGGTATTTCTTTGATCTGCTGCTTGCGCAGGTGAACCTCCATATTGCGGAGACCAATTATACAAACACAGGAAACATCTTAAATATTGCCAATACGAAGTTTGAATTGGGTAAAATCTCTAAAAATGAGATACTGCAATTGCAGTTGGAGCAGGTAAATGCTAAAAAAGCTGTGGGAACAGCAAAGCGAGATATGGAGATTGCAACACTAAATTTGAGAAGCTACGCGGGAATAGAAGGTGATGATAGAATTGTGTTGACAATGCCAGAGGCGGTAAAGCGTGTTGAGGTATCGTCGGAAAGAGTTCTGATAGAAGCATTTGAAAACCGTTCTGATGCCATAGCTTTTGTAAGACGTATTGCAGAAGCGAAAAGAGATGTTGCAAAGGCTAAGGGAGAAAATGGACTTACAGCTACTTTAAAAGCTAATGTGGGGTTTTCTAGCGCAGGCAGCAATATATTAGATGTGTACCGATCGCCTAAAAGTCAGCAATCTGTACAGTTGCAATTAGCTATACCGGTGCTTGATTGGGGCCGATCTAAATCCAGAACCAAAACGGCCGAGGCTAATCAGCAATTTACCATTTACGAAGTAGAGCAGGATAAACAAACCTTTAAACAGCAAATAGTAACCCAGGTAACGCTTTTTAATATGATGAAAGAGCAATTGGAACTGACTGCTCAGGCGGATAGGATTGCTTCCGAAAAGTATCAAATTGCAAGTGAACGCTATGTTTTAGGTAATCTGAGTATTACAGATCTGAGTATTGCATTTCAGGAAAGCGATAGGGCCAAAAGAGATTATGTGGCCTCATTAAGAGATTTTTGGGGAGCCTATTATCAGTTGAGGTATCTATCACTATACGATTTCGAAAAGAATGAAAAAATAACATATAAATAAATCTTAATCACTAATTATACATTATGATACGTTTACAAAATATTGAAAAGGTGTATCGCACCGATACTGTTGAAACACTGGCGATTAATGGCATTAGCTTAGATATTGCCAAGGGAGAGTTCTTGTCGATAATGGGACCTTCTGGCTGTGGTAAAAGTACTTTGCTTAATATTATGGGATTGTTGGATGAGCCATCCAAAGGCAATATTAAAATTGCCGACCAGGATATTACTAAGTTTTCGGATCAGCAGTTGGCAAAATTTAGGAATCAGAAACTAGGTTTTATATTTCAGAGTTATCATCTGATCAATGATTTACAAGTGTTGGATAATGTAGAACTTCCCCTGTTGTATCGTGCAGGTTCAGCTAAAGAACGCAGAGAACTGGCTACTGAAGCCCTGGCAAAAGTTGGGTTGAGTAATAGAATCAAACATTTTCCAACTCAGCTAAGCGGAGGGCAGCGTCAGCGTGTGGCGATTGCAAGAGCAATTGTAGGTCGGCCACAGATCATTCTTGCAGATGAGCCAACAGGTAACCTTGATAGCGCCATGGGAAATGAGATTATGGATATTCTGATTAACCTAAACAAGAATGATGGAGCAACCATAGTGATGGTTACCCATGATGAAAATATGGCGCATAAAACGCATCGCCTGGTACGTTTATTTGATGGTTCTCAAGTTCAATAACCCTTATAGTTATGCTTAAAAATTACTTTAAAATAGCCATGGCGGTACTGAAACGAAGAAAGTTCTTCACTTTTATAAGTCTGTTTGGTATCAGTTTTACGCTCACTATATTGATGGTTGCTACAGCTTTTATGGATAAAATGCTTAGTCCATCATATCCGGATTATAAAAGAAACAGGTCTTTATATATAACTAGTGTGGCTCTGGTAAGCTCAAAGAATGGCTCGTATAATGGAAGCTCAGCTTCATTTTATTTTTTGGATCATTATGTATCGAAATTAAAGACTCCTGAGAAGATTGGAATATTTTCTTTCTCCAGTAAAGCTAATGCTTATGTAAACAACAAAAAAGTTGTTATGGAATATAAATACACTGACGCTAATTATTGGGAAATCGCCGAATATCAGTTTTTGGAAGGAAAGCCTTACACTAAGCAGCAAATTGACAATATGGAACGTGTAGCAGTAATTTCTGAGAGCAATAAAAGAAATTACTTTGGAGATGGTAAATCAGTTGTGGGAAAATATATAGAGGCAGACAATGTCAGTTACAGGGTCATTGGAGTGGTTAAGGATCTGCCTAGAAGCATGCGTAATTTCTATGGCGATCTGTATTTACCCTACAGCATTATTAAGGGGAACTATAAAGACGTGGGCCTTCAAGGAGGATTTGGGGCTGTATTACTTGCCAAATCTGAGGCTGATGTTCCTAAAATGAGGACAGAATACCAGCAAATGCTTGCAAAAATTCCAACTAATGATAAGGAATATGACAAACTTTATGCTCATGCAGATTCTATGCTTGAAAGTATGTCAAGAAATTTATTTGGAAATGATGAAAATGTGGGTATCTCCAGGATGATCGCAATTACTAGTCTTTTTATTCTGCTGTTCCTGTTGCTACCTACTATAAATCTGGTAAATATTAATATTACAAGGATAATGGAGAGATCGTCGGAGATTGGAGTGCGAAAGGCTTTTGGAGCTTCATCTAGAACACTGGTCTATCAGTTCATTGTGGAGAATGTTATTTTAACACTTCTGGGTGGCTTTATAGGTATTTTTCTCTCTGTTGTGTGTATTTTTCTATTTAATCAATCCGACATTCTGCCTAACCTTAATTTGTCGTTGAATTTTACCGTATTACTATTTGGATTACTGATTTGCTTGTTTTTTGGATTGCTTTCAGGAGTGTATCCTGCCTGGAGAATGTCGAGATTGAATGTAGTTAATGCACTAAAAGCCCAATAAGAACCATTTTTAAAGAAATTATTATGTTCAAACATTTATTTAAATTGAGCTGGAATAAAAGAAAGCAGAATTTCTTATTCCTGTCGGAAATACTGGTGTCTTTCCTAGTCATCTTTGCAGTATTCTCCTTATTAACTTTTTATTATTTGAATTATATGCTGCCAAAAGGTTTCGAATCTGAAAGAGTATGGTCGATAGCTTATAGCAGAAACGTTAAAATCAACGATAGTGATTCCTTAAGGATGTATTATGAAAATATAAGACGTACTTTAAAAGCATTGCCTGAAATTGAAGAATTAAGCTTCAGCAGTTCGAATTTTCCGTATTCAAATAGTCATTCGACAACTGGATTTAGTTACAAAGGGAAAGAGATGTCTCCAATAAACAACTATGTTGTAGAAGATGACTACAATAAAGTATTACGTATGAAATTACTGGAGGGTCGATGGTTCAACAAAGAAGATGTGAATCAAAGAAGTGTAGTTATTAATTCAACATTAAAGCAAGCCATGTTTGGAGATGAGCCTGCAGCCGGTAAAATTGTTGGTGCAGATAAGGAAGAGGACAAATGGAAAGTGATCGGAGTTACGGCTGATGTAAAAGCTGAAGGGGATTTCTGGCCGGCAGGCAAGAGTTTTTATAAGAGATTGGATACCGGTAGTTTCAAATGGGTAGGAGATATTTTACTCAAAGTTAGCCCTAAAGCAGATGCAGCGTTTGAGAGTCGGTTGAGTAAACTTCTTGCCAGAATAATTCAGAATTCGAATACTGAAATTCGGCATATGGAAGACACGCGGGAATCTAAAAATTCAGATACTATTATTCCCATGATCATTTGTATTACCATAGCCGGATTTTTGATCATTAACGTGGCACTAGGCTTATTTGGCGTATTGTGGTACAATATTAATCAGCGTAGAGGAGAGATCGGTTTGCGGCGCGCTATCGGAGCAACAGGTTCATCAGTGTCATTCCAGCTTGTTAGCGAGTCATTAATGCTGGCGACATTATCCATTATTGTAGGCTCCTTTTTTGCTTTGCAATTCCCTCTATTGAATGTTTTTAATGTTGCTGCAAGTGTTTATATCATTGCTTTGTTGTTATCTATTGCCTTTATTTATTTACTGGTAATTCTTTGCTCATTGTATCCGGGTAAACAGGCCGCAGCCATACATCCTGCAATTGCATTGCATGAAGAATAATAACTATATTAACTTTGTATATGATACTGATTGTAGATGACGATATTGCTGTAAGGACCTCTTTAACTTTATTGCTTGAAAGTGGAGGTAATAAAGTTCAGGAAGCTGATAGTGCTTTAGGGGCTTTAATTGTCATCAAAAGGCAAATGCCGGAACTGATTATTCTTGACCTTAATTTTTCCATTGATACCACTGGAAAAGAAGGTATGGAATTGCTGAGTAGCATCAGGAGAATTGACGCCAGTGTTCCTGTAATTTTGATTACAGGTTGGGCAAGTATTCAGCTCGCTGTTCAGGGTATGAAACTAGGTGCTAACGATTTTATAAATAAGCCATGGAATAATGAACACGTTCTGCAATCAGTTAAAACGCTACTTGAGTTAAATACTGCTAAAACAAAGAATAGTAGCCGGAAACAACTGGATAAGCAGTATAACTTTAAACAGATTATCGCCGAAGATCCTCGAATGCTTGAGATACTTGAAACCATAGGGCAGGTAGCACCAACTGATGCATCGGTGCTAATTTTAGGAGAAAGCGGCACAGGAAAAGAGTTAATAGCTGAGGCAATTCATGAGAATAGTTTGCGTCGCAATAAACCTTTTGTAAAGGTTAATCTTGGAGGGATATCTTCTTCGTTGTTTGAAAGTGAGATGTTTGGTCATGTTCGAGGTGCATTTACTGATGCACGTTTCGACCGGACTGGCCGATTCGAAATGTCAAACAAGGGAACTATTTTTTTAGATGAAATAGGGGAGCTCGAGGCAGGTAGTCAGGTGAAGCTATTAAGAGTATTGCAAGATAGAACATATGAAGTATTGGGCAGTAGCCGCAGTAAAATCGTGGATGTCAGGGTGGTGTGCGCAACTAATAAAAGCTTAAATGAAATGGTCGGTGCGGGCACTTTCAGAGAAGATTTGTTGTATCGCATCAACCTGATCACCATTAATTTACCGCCTTTACGTGAACGATCTGGTGATATACCTTTGTTGGTTAATTTCTTTATTGATAATCTTAAGGAGATTTACAATCGCCCGCTGTTGTCTGTATCTGCCAATGCAATGAAATGGCTGCAGCAATTAGAGTTGCCTGGTAATATTAGGCAATTGAAAAATCTGGTAGAGCGAACCATTTTAGTTTGTAAAAATAACGAACTTGGTATAGATGATTTTAAAGCTCAATTAGAATTATCACCGGTAAAAAAAGTAAACGTACAAATGCCTGGTGTAGGTAGCATTACACTTGAGGAGATGGAAATTGAAATGGTTAAAAGAGCAATGAGCTTTCATCAAAATAAGATTACCAAGGCTGCCGCCTCTCTTGGAATAACCAGAAATTCACTATATCGCAGACTTGAGAAGTATCAGATTCCTTTTAATGAAGCCGAAGATTAAACTGAATGAAGCTAAAGACTAAGTATATCCTTTTTATTGTCATTCTTCATCTTGTCTTTTTAGGGCTGAGTTACCTTATTCTGGAGAAGAATAAGGTAATCTTTATTGTTTCTGAGGTTTTAGTTATTATTTCAGTCGCCGTATCGATAGGACTTTATAGGCAGCTTGTAGAGCCTTTAAATTACCTCAGAGAAGGAATTAGTGCTATCAATGACCGCGACTTTAATGTTAAGTTTTTACCGACCGGAAAGCAAGAGACAGATGAGTTGATAGATGTTTATAATGACATGATGGATGCTTTAAGGGAAGAAAGGACGAGGCAGGAAGCGCAACATTTTTTTCTCGAAAAACTTATTCATACTTCGCCCACGGGCATCGTTATACTTGATTACGATAATTATGTAAAGCAAATTAACCCAAAAGCTGAAGAAATACTAGGTGCCAATCCTGAATTCCTTTTAGCCCAGTTTGAGCCGCTTAAGGTTGGTGAATCTAAAACTATAAGGATAGGAAGTCTAAATACCTATAAGGTACAGAAATCTCATTTTATAGACAGGGGTTTTCCTCGCATGTTTGTGATGATCGAAGAAGTAACCGCAGAGATTTTTGAAGCAGAAAAGAATGCTTATGGCAAAGTGATTAGAATGATGGCGCATGAAGTCAATAATACGGTAGGGCCAGTAAATTCAATCATTAATATGGCTTTAGATGCTACTGACATTTGGGCTTCTGCAAATAAATCATCTTTAAAGAATGCGATGCATGTAGCTGTGGCCAGAAACCAGAACTTAAATTTGTTTATGAGAAACTTTGCAGATCTTGTAAAGTTGACACCAGTAAACAAACTTAAAGTTGACCTGGTAGCTTTAATTTATTCAGTTTCAGATTTTATGCATATCAAAGCAAAAGAAAATGGTGTTGGCTTTGAGTTCGATTTGCCTAATACTCCATTTTACATTTCAGCTGATTCTCAGCAGATGGAACAAGCCCTGATTAATGTGGTTAAGAATTCGTTGGAAGCTATTGATCAGGAGGGGGTTGTGAGATTTAGTTTAGATGCTAAATTAAAGAAACTTACAATCTCTGATAATGGAAAGGGTATTTCTGAAGACTTAAGTGAGCAACTCTTCAGTCCATTCTTTAGTACCAAGAAAGATGGGCAGGGTATTGGTCTCACTCTGGTTAGAGAGATATTACTCAATCACGGTTTTGTATTCTCATTAAAAACCTTGCAACCAGGGCGAACAGATTTTGTTATTCAGCTCAGATAATCAATTATTTACATTATTTCTTTTTTTGCTTTTTCATTTTGATGTCATAACATTTAGTTGAAGACTTTATCCTGACTATTTTAGTATAATATTCAAAAGTTGAGATGTACCTTTGCCGACATCCTGAATGAGTATATCCGGTAAATACCATTGTGTTAGCAGGATTGAGGTAAATGAATTACATAATGAAACATCAATATTTTAAATATATAGGGACAGTTATTTTACTCCTAACATTTGCTTTTGCTTCAAAGGCCCAGCAAACCGTTGTGAATGGGACTGTAACTGACGCTACAACTAAAGAAACTTTACCTTATGTTTCATTTCTAATCACCGGAACAGAAAAGGGGGGAAGAACTGATGCAGATGGACAGTATAGCATTACTATCAGTGATAATCACACACAAGTTAAGTTTAGTTATGTCGGTTATAAATCTGTTGTAAAAACAATTACCCCCGGTAAAACGCAAACTATAAATGTACAGTTGCAGAGTGAAACCATGCAAATGGATGAAGTAGTAATTACAGCTGGCAAAAGACCAAAATATAAAAATAAGGATAATCCTGCGGTAGAGCTTATCAGGCAAGTGATTGCTAATAAATCGAAGAACCGTATGGATCATTACGATTTCGTAGAATATAAGAAATACGAAAGAATGATGTTTTCTATGAGTAATCTTTCTGATAAGTTTAAAAATAAAAGGATATTCCGTAACTATAAATTCCTATTTCAGGAGCAGGACTCTACCAAAATAGGGGGTAAAACTACGCTCCCGGTATTTCAGCAAGAGAAGCTTTCAAACAATTACTTCCGCAAAAGTCCTGAGAAACTAAAAACCATTGTAATTGCCGATAAACGCGTTAATTTCGATGAACGTTTTATTGATAATCAGGGACTTACTGCTTATTTTGATAGAATGTATCAGGATATTGACATCTATGACAACAACATATCTGTTGTAAGTAATCAATTGCTAAGTCCAATTGCTGACGGAGCACCTACTTTTTATAAGTTCTTTATTACAGATACGATTCAAAATCATAGTCCAAAGCTTGTGGAGCTTTCTTTTATGCCTAGGAACAATACAGATCTATTGTTTGAGGGTAAGCTATACATCACCTTAGATGGTAATTATGCTGTTCAGAACGCATACCTTACTGTAAATAAGGATATTAATTTGAACTTTGTTAGAGCGCTGGAGGCTAAACTTGATTTTGAGCAAAATCCTGACAAGCGTTATCACTTAAGTAAAAGCAATCTGATCGTTGATTTTGGACTAAGTAAAAAAGGAGGAACAGGGTTTACTGGCGAGAGAACTGTGAATTTTAAAGATTATTTGATTAACAAGGAACATCCTGATACTACGTATCATGGCTCAGCGGTTCCTGTTGTAGTTGCCGATGCAGGCAACAGATCAGAACAGTTTTGGGTAGATAATAGGCCAGAGGCTCTTAGTGGTACAAATTTAAAAGTATATCATAATTTAGATACGCTGCAGACCATTCCATCCTTTAAAAGAACAATGGATGTGGTTACGCTTTTCTTTGCCGGCTATAAAGATTTTGGGCCTTTTGAAATGGGACCGGTAAACACTTTTTACAGCTTTAACAGCGTAGAAGGTTTTCGCTTACGTTTAGGTGGAAGAACTACCCCTGCACTTAGCAAACGTTATTATTTCGAAACCTATGCAGCTTATGGGTTTAATGACACTAAATGGAAGTATTTTCTGAGTGGAACTTATTCGTTAAACAATAAGTCTATCTATTCATTTCCACAGAATTATGTAAGGGCAAGTTTTCAAAGAGATACAAAAATACCTGGTCAGGAATTACAGTTTGTACAGGAAGATAACTTTTTGTTATCCTTTAAAAGAGGTACAAATGACATGATGTTGTACAATGATTTTTACAGGGTAGATTATGTACATGAATTTGAAAACCACTTTTCTTATAGCCTTGGCTTGCGTAAATGGAATCAATCACCTGCCGGATCTTTATATTTTGCTACTTCAACTGACAATAATTTGATTAAAAGTAATCAGATTAATACTTCAGAAATATCACTCCAACTAAGGTATGCACCTAATGAAAAATTTTATCAGAGCAAGATATATCGTACTCCATTTGTAGGTAAGTATCCTGTTTTTAACTTCAGATATACTGCAGGATTAAAGGGTGTTCTGGGAGGTGAGTATAACTACCATAATTTTATGGGAAGCATTGATAAGCGTTTTTACTTGTCTCAACTTGGATATTCTGATGTAACACTTGAGGGGGGATATATTTTAGGTAAAGTGCCTTTTCCATTGTTGTCTATTCACCGGGCCAATCAGACTTATGCATATCAGTTGCAATCCTATAACCTAATGAACTTTTTGGAGTTTGTAAGTGATCATTACGCAAGTATCAATATTGATCAGAATTTTAATGGTTTCTTTTTTAATAAAGTACCATTGTTAAAAAAGCTGAAACTTAGAGAAGTAATGTCGTTTAAAGCGTTGTATGGCGGTTTGCGTAATGAGAATAATCCCTCATTTAATACTAGCGCAATGCAGTTTGTACTAAACCAGGACGGCCTCCCTATTACAAATTCTTTAAGTAAAGAACCATATATTGAGGGTAGTGTAGGGGTAGGTAATATTTTTAAAATACTAAGAGTGGATATGGTAAAACGTTTCACTTATCTTAATAACCCAATGGTTTCTGAATGGGGAATCCGAGCAAGAGTGAAATTTGATTTCTAAATAAAACGGGTGTTATCCGAATACTTTTGTTGAGAGAATATCTGTTGTTTTGCTAAACAGAAATTTAGAAATATGTCTATCAACAACAAGGAAATAGCAAATCGTGTTACCGGACAGGTCATCAAATTTATACAAACCGCAAATGATACAAACGGGGAGTTACTTGAGATGGAATCTCTATATCCATTGTTTTCTAAAGAACCTCCGGTACACTACCATCCCCATCAGGAAGAATATTTCAAGGTACTTAAGGGAGAGCTTACTGTTCGTATAGGGAATGAAGCCCGGGTATACAGAAGCGGGTCTACTATTCAAATAAAACCCGGAGTTAAACACAGTATGTGGAACGAGGGGCTTATGGATGCCCTTGTTAATTGGAAGGTGTATCCGGCAATGGATACAGAGCACTTCCTTACCACTTTAACTCAATTAGCGAATACCGGCAAAACCAATGATGCAGGAGTTCCTCCTTTACCAATACTTGTATTTCTACTAAAAAAATATAATCAAACTTTTCGTTTGGCTAAAATTCCTATGGGTATTTTGAGTCTAATGTTTATTCTATTTAATCCCTTATTTAAGGCTCACGATTACAAAAAAAAGTTTAATCAACCTCTCCGTTATTTTTTAGCGGGCAAGAACAATCTATAACAAGTAAAAAACAATCTAATTAAAATGAAAAGAAAACAATTACCTATTCTATTATTGATGCTTTTTTTTGGTCTTTCTGTACAGGCACAGACAAAGAAAACAGTTGGCAAAAAGCAGTCAAATAAAACTATAGTGCAGAAAAAAGCGGGAACGGCAAAGCCAACTGCACAAGTCAGTGAGACCACACAAACGGTTTCAACTGCGCAAACTAAACAAACAGCAGAAAGCCAATCCGCTAGCGCCTCAGAAAAAGAGGTGAAATCTGTTGGAACGCCAACAGAAGAGAAAGGTGCTAAAATGAATGCTTCGACAAAACAGGAGAAAGTAGAAACTTCTTACAAAACAGCATTAGGATTAAAGTTTTTGTGGGGTATTGCACTTACAGGAAAACATTTTTTTAAAGAAAAACATGCGGTAGAAGCGATTTTTAAATACAGGGGATATACAGGTGTAGGAGCTGATATAGGCTTGGGGGTGTTATATGAATACCATAATGATATAAAGGGTATAGAAGGCTTAAAATGGTATGTTGGAGGTGGCGCTTATGCAGGGACCTTCTCTTTTAAAGATGAAATCTCTGATTATATGGATCAGTATGGGGAAGGCAGTAATTTTTATTTTGGCCTGGCTGGAGTTTTGGGACTAGAATACAAAATAGGCAGTTTGCCATTAGCAATTAGTGCCGATTGGCAGCCTAGTTTTCAGTTAAAGGATACGTACGGAAGCAGCGGTTTCTCTGCTGAAAGTGGTGGCCTCGGCATTAAGTACACTTTTTAAATCCCAATTATACAGTTTGTAGTTAGATATGCGAAACTCCTCTCCGTTAAGATTGCCTTTTTTGTGATGTCATTCTTATAACGGAGCTGGAGGAGTAGCATCCTCATTCCAAAGGCTAAGCTTTCGCATAACCTAAAAATTCAAGCTCCTCAATTGCTTTCGTTAAGTGGGTTTTTCCTCCTGTTAAAACGTAAAGATTATCGCTAATGTCTATTATGTTTCTGAACATATGGTCTGTAATTAGGAGTCCTTTATTCATCTTTTCCTCATTCATTAGTTCAATAACAGCTTCAATCATTACTGGGCTCAAATGAGAAAAGGGCTCATCCAGCATAGCAAACCTAGATTTTGCCTTTAAGACAATGTATACTTCTACGAGCCGTCTGTTGCCACCCGACAAGCTTTTTAATGAACTATTGAGCCTAGATTTAAACTCCGGAAAACGGGTTTCGAATTCGGAGAAATCAAGTTCAAAATCGGCAAATACCCTTTTTAGACTTAAAGTTTTTGGTATGAAATTAAATTGCGGGAGGTATAATAAGAGGTCTGGTCGTTTATAGGCGGCTAGAACTGTTAGGTCATCAAAACGAATAGATTTGCTGTTTGGATTCAGGTTCCCATAAATAATATTCATTAAGCAGGTTTTACCATTCCCATTCCTACCTAGTAAGCCTGTTATTTTTCCAGTTTCGCATTTTAGGTATACATCGGATAAAATTCGTCTTTCACCAAATTCAAGAAAAACACTATCAATTTCAAGTTTATGTATCATTTAGAGGCTACGTAAATTAAAAGTGTGACAAACAGGAGGAAGTCGAAAGTTAAGGTACCAACCCATAAAGTAAGCTTTGGTATACCTAAGTTTTGATAGTAATAGAATTCTTTGTTTTTGTAATTATTTATATAGTAGATGATTACACCATAAGTAGCGATTTTGAACCAAAATATTAATGTAAAAGCTCCTGACCCAAGTTTAAATAGCATATATGCAGACACCAGAGTTAATACAAAAGCTGTGGTAAAATAGCTCAAGTAAAAGGTGAACATTAGTCTTAATGTTTTAATTTTTAGCATCTTCGCGTTTAGTTGCATGATTTTGGTGCATTAAAGCTAATTGGGATTTCAGCTTTCCATACCTTGCTAAATATACTAAGAAGTTCTTGGAATATAGCTTAGGCTATTACCTAATTTCGTTGTGCAATACAATTTCAGGCACTATTTATGTGCATTAGTGACTATAACTACCCGTACTTATGAATATTGAAATTAGAAAACTGACACTTGAGGATTATAGTGACCTTAAAGAGTCTATGGAACAGGCATACGATACCCTTGGCGGCCAAATATGGAGTAAACAAACGATAGCAAAGCTGTTAAAACTGTTTCCTGAGGGGCAGCTATGTATTGCTGTCGACGATAAAGTGGTGGCCTGTTCACTATCTATTATAGTAGACTACGATGAGTATGGAGACAAACACACCTATCAGATGATAACCGGTAGGTACACTTTTTCTACCCACGATCCAAATGGTGATACTTTGTATGGAATAGAAATTTTCGTTTCACCTGACTATCGCGGACTACGTTTAGGTCGGAGGCTTTATGAGACTAGAAAAGAGCTTTGTGAAAGCTTAAATTTAAAGAGTATTATTGCTGGCGGTCGTATACCAGGATATCATGAACATGCAGACACATTAAGCCCCAGACAGTATATAGATAAGGTAAAAGCAAAAGAACTGTACGATCCAACGCTCACTTTTCAATTGTCTAATGATTTTCATGTGAGAAAGGTGCTTAAGAACTATCTTCCGGGCGATCATGAATCCAAAGAATTTGCAACGCTAATTGAGTGGAATAACATCTATTATCAAGGAGTTGATGCTTCTGCACGCTCAGCAAAAACCATCCGCATCGGTTTGGTTCAATGGCAAATGCGTCTTTTTCCCACTATGGATTCCTTCTATGAGCAAGTCGAGTTTTTTGTAGATGCAGTAAGCGGCTATAAATCAGATTTTATCATGTTCCCCGAGTTTTTTAATACCCCGCTTTTGCAACCCTACAATCATTTGCCGGAGATGGAAGCGATGCGCAAATTGGCAGAGCTTACAGAAGAAATTGTTATAAAAATTCAGGAATATGCTGTTTCTTATAACGTGAACATCATTTCGGGCAGTATGCCAATACTTGAAGATAATAAGTTGTACAATGCAACTTATCTATGTCATAGAAGTGGAAAAACTGAAGAATATCGGAAGATTCACATTACTCCGAATGAGCAGAAGTATTATGGTATGGTTGGAGGCGATAAGATTCAGGTATTTGACACTGATTGTGGAAAAGTCGGCATTTTGATATGTTATGATGTTGAATTTCCAGAATTGAGCCGTATTTACGCGGATCAGGGTATGCAAATTTTGTTTGTGCCATTCCTTACAGATACTCAAAATGGTTATACTCGTGTAAGAAGATGCGCACAGGCCAGAGCCATAGAAAACGAATGCTATGTAGCCATTGCCGGGTGCGTAGGTAACTTGCCTAAAGTAAATAATATGGACATTCAGTTTGCGCAATCGGCCGTGTTTACGCCTTCTGATTTCGCTTTTCCTACGAATGCAGTTAAAGCAGAAGCCACACCAAATACAGAAATGATGCTTGTTGTCGATGTAGACCTTCACCTGTTAGATGAAATACATCACTTTGGTACAGTTAGGATACTTAAAGATAGGCGGAATGACCTTTATGAGGTTAAATTGCTTAAATAGGAGAATTTTATACAGCTCCAGGTATTGTATAGTAGTAGGAATATTTATATTCCTACTACTATACCTCAATAGAATTTTTTATGACCAGAAAGTTCATTAGTCGAACTGAATAGATAAGCATAGATATCCCCACTAAGATTTATCAACTGAAATCGAGCCTTGTTCGTAATGAATTGAATCATTAGAAATAGCCTATTTTGCTAAGATGACTTTGCGGCCTTCTTTTGCCGAAAGTTTAGCTGCCTCCAGAATCTTTACTACAATTAGGTTGTTGTTTAATGATGATAAATCGTTATCCGGCTTTATCTCGTTCCTTAGTACAGCCGAAAGATAGCTAAGGTGATTGGTGTAAATGGGAGATAAAGGCTTGGCTTCTTCAAGTTGATAGTCTGGCTTTCCATTTTCTTTAGTGCGCAAAGTATTGGAGTTTACAGCTTGTATGTATCCGGTTTTGCCAAATACTTCCAAGTCTTTTATGCCAAAAGGCCAGTTCCATGAACCTTCTATTATACCTGTGGCGGCCGGGTATTCAAGTAGTATGGTTGCATCATCATCAACATTCGGGTAAACGTCTTTCTTTATCTGGTGTGTTATTGCTGTAACTGAAATGGGAGCTTTTCCATTCATAAACCAGGTCATAAGGTTTGCACCATAACAACCAAAATCTATAATTGCACCTCCGCCATTTTTCTTTGGGTCAGTAAGCCAACTTAAAAACTCTTTGCTTACCCCAATCTCTTTAGGGCCTTGATGACCATCATGGGCAACTATTTTTCTAATATCGCCTATAGTATTGTTTTGTTTAATTCGGTTATATGCTTCCTGATTGCTAGGATACCAGGTGGTTTCGTAGTTGGTTAGCAAATGTATCTTATATTGCTTGGCAAGCGCAGCCATACGTTCTGCATGTTTTACAGATACGGCCAAAGGTTTTTCTACCGTCACAGAAATTCCGAGCGGAGCTGCGGCTTCAACTACCATTAAGTGGTCTTCGATGGCATTATAAGCTAGTACTGCGTCAGGTTTACGATGTTTCAATAATTCTTTTAAGTCGGTAAAAAAGACTGAATCAGCAAGTTTAAAGCGTGTTTTATACCTTTCAACCAAAACCGGATTTTCTTCTGCAATCCCAATAATATTTACTTCACCTTTACGATAGCTGTCCATAATCAGGTTTACATGATCGTGACTAAGGCCAGCTAGTACAACATTTAACTTAGATTGTGCTTTAACTTGTAATGAGAAAAATGCCAATAGGAAAATGGCAAGGTACTTTTGCATATAATGATTCTTAGATTTTGTTTATTCGCTTACTTTACTCCATATTTCATAGATTTTTGCGCCTTTGCTACTCAATCCGCTATGGTGCCACTTGCCATCCTGTAATTTTCCATCAAACACTAGCGAAACTCCTACACGACTATTGTCTCTTGAGAAAAATTCAATTTGTTCTGTATATTTTCCATCTTTGAAAGTGTATGAGCCACCTCCGGTTCCGGAAAATTCTTTTTTATCAGGATCTATAGCAACCCATTGAAATTTCTTTCCTGTAAGTAATTTGTAGGTTTGACGGGAACCAGTTTGGTGTATGTCTGCAACCTTTCCATCTTCTTGCATTCTACCTGTTATACGCCAAACACCTGCTAATGGTGCTTTTCCATCATCTACACGGTTAAAATTCACATGCCCAGCTGGAACATCCATAGATAGTTTATCGTCAGAAACTTCAAATGGAATGTTTAATTCTTCTCCAACATTAGATGAATCGGAGCTATTAAAATATAGCTTAGCTTTAATAGTTCCATTAGTTGTTTCGTAGCTGCCACCACGCGACATGATGAATTTGTCGGCTTGATACACTGTGTGTATAAAATATCCGTCTTCAAAAAAAAGCTGATGTTGATCTGAACCATCACTGAATTCCCATGCGCCATTTAAAGCGTTAGTTTGTGCTTGAACTGTAGTAAAGGAAATGCAAATTGCAAATAGAAGCAAGATTAGGTGCTTTTTCATAATGGTTTAATTTATAGGTGGTTGTGTTAAAGATAGAAAACATTCGATGATTTCTAAATTTTATCTACAGTATTTCTCCAAAATTACCCTTCATCTTTATTATGAAATTCTTATGGGGGATTAAAATAATTGAATAATGTATAGGAAATGGTTAAGTGTAGTGGCGCTGCTGGTAATGCCGGGAGCTATTTTTGCTCAGAGTCTGGATATGTTGAAAGAAGCGCTTATTAGTAAATCAGATACTACAGTAAGGGCTACAAATGATTACAAGCCTAAAGTGGCTGCCTTTATTATTCCTGCAGTGTTTATTGGTTATGGTGTGGTATCACTGGCAGGAGATAATGTGATCAGGCGATTGGATTATACTACAAAAAACGAGTTGCAGGAAGATCATCCACTATTTGCCGCACATGCTGATGATTATATGCAATTTGCTCCGGCTGCGGCGGTTTACGGACTTAATTTAATGGGCATAAAAGGCAAAAACTCGCTACTTGATGCTACTGGTATCTATGCATTGTCGTCTGCAATTATGGGAGGTAGTATATCCGTGTTAAAGAAAGCAACACACAGATTAAGGTCAAATGGATCTGGTTATAATTCTTTTCCTTCAGGGCATACAGCCAATGCGTTTGCTGCAGCTGAATTCTTAAATCAGGAATATAAAGACGTTTCGCCTTGGTATGGTTATGCAGGATATACTGTTGCAACAGCTACAGGCATCTTGAGGATGTACAACAATAAACATTGGTTTAGTGATGTTGTGGCTGGTGCTGGTTTTGGTATTCTTTCAACTAAGTTGTCTTACTTCCTTTATCCTAAATTAAAAAGATTGATTACCGGGAAGGGTAGGTTTAATTATACCGTTGCACCATCTTATGAGCAGCATACTATGGGATTTGCTTTATTCTACACCTTTAACATTCATCTTTAAAGTGTGTATGGTCTTATGTGCAGTAATAAATAAAATGTTTCTATCCTTGCCACCGAAACATACATTACTTGGCCCGTCTGGTACTTTTAATTCTGCAATCATTTTACCTTCAGGATTATATATATAAACACCTGGACCTAAAGTTAGGTATACATTGCCTTTTTCATCAAGTGTCATTCCATCAGATCCTCTATTTATGATCAATTGTTTCCCGGTTAGTTCTCCGTTTTTTTCAATGGCATATTTGTAAGTTTTTCCGGCATTAATGTCAGATACATATAAATATTTTCCATCAGGTGTTCCCACTATTCCATTGGGTTTAACTATGCCATCCGCTGCAACTTTTACCTTTTTACTGCCTTTAGCAAGGTAGTAAACGTCGTCGCTTTTAAGATCTGGTGAAGTTCTTTTCCAGTAATCACGCTGGTAATATGGATCTGTGAAATACATATCTCCGTTTGGATGTATCCAAATATCGTTTGGTCCATTTAGTTGTTTTCCTTCAAGATCTTTTAAAATAATTTTTACTTTGCCAGAAGGACTGATTGACCATAATTGACCATGTTCATCTGCACATGTAATCAAATTTCCTTTTTTATCAAAATAGGTTCCGTTGGCTCTTCCAGTTTTATCGAGGAAGATTGAAAGCTTGCCATCTGTGCCATACTTCCATATCTTATCATTAGGTTGGTCTGTAAAGAACACATTTCCGTTTTTATCGACTGAGCAGCCTTCTGTAAAACTGAAATCGGAAGCTATAAGTTTTACCTCATCTTCTGCGAAAAGATTACTTGGATGAGAAGTTAGGTTTTGCGCGGAGAGATAAGAGGAGGAGACTGCTAGAAGAAGTGTGAGGATTTTGAAAGGTGTAATTTTCATGTTCATTGTTATTTGGTTCGTTTTGTGTGTCGGCGAAATGCCCAAGATAATGGAAATGTACCGAAGTTAAACTATTAGTTTGTAGCCTGGTTTTTTTGGCGGATTAATATTAACCTATGTATGTTGATTATTGATTTTTTATCATCGCGTTTAAAATGTAGGGTTATGGCGTTCTTAAAGTCATCTAAATTAATGTCGCAGATGTATGAATTTGGAGAAGATCCGCGTTTTTCAGCATAGAAAGAGAAAGGCTCACTTACTAGCTTTTGTCTTTGCCATACAGCAATCTCTGCACCATCGGTTGATTTCTCTACATCGGCATACAATTTATAAGAGCCTTTAGGAAGTTCACTAAGATCTATTTTTACCTGACCACCATTAGTAGAATGTAAAATGTTGCCATCAATCTTTACAGCGCCTCCAATAGTATATTGCATCAGTTGAGGGTAGATCATAAGTGTATCTGGAATATACACTTTTGTTAAAGTATGGGTAGGTAAAATAGACCCATCATTAATTGGTTTCCCTGCGTAATAGAATGCCACTGAGGTATAATCTCCTGGTTTGTTATTATTCTCAGGACCATGTTCCATAGTGTGCTTTATTTCCTTTTCGAAAGGCATTTTGTCTGAAATGAAAAGCCTGTAGCCTCCAGTTCTGGCAAAAGGTAAAGAATAATCAAGTGAACCATGAAGTGGTAAACTCATTTTTCTATCCCAACGGTCAAGTAGTGCATACCAACCCCCATTAAAGTAATCTTCTGATCCGGTTCCATGCATCCTCATTTCACCATCTATTGTAGTTACATCATCCCCCTCAAAGAATAACGTCATTCCTGGAGTAAGGCCTTGAGCTTGGAGTATCGTGCCCACATAGTGTCCCTTTCCTTTTCCCTCAAGAAATAAATGAGGCTGGCCGGGTTTAGTATTTTTTTCAGGATTCCAGAAAGCATAGAATTTGCCTTCTTTTAAAGGATTGTATTTGCTATCCTCTACATAAACGTCTGCTTCTATTTTTATTGGAACTGATGTTATCCCGCTGGTTGATTCAAGTTGTATGAGCTCTATTTTTGCTTTTTGTTGAAATGGCATTGGGAAGTAGCAATAATTGATATTGTTGGCCGTGCCTAATAGCAGACTTTGCATAGATTCTTTTCCAAATGCATAGCCAAAAAAGTCGGCTACAGGCATAAATAGGGCGGGGCGTTCATCGTCCCAACTCATCTTAATTAAAACATCTTTATTTAAACCCCTGAAAGAATCTGCATGATGTAATTTTATTCCGGTTATTCTTCCACCTTGATCTACATTCGCAATAGTTACTGATTTGGCAGGTGTTAAAATGGTTTGGGTATGGATTGATTTACCAAGTGGCTTAGCTATGTTATTCCAACTCTGACTAAGCATCTTTAACGCTTCTTTTTCTTGTTCATTAAAATTAGGACTAAAATTTTTAACCTGATATTTTTTTGGATAGCTTCTATATTGAATTTGATAGAATTCCATTTTTTTTCCTCTTGAAACTATCTTGCATCCGTTTTTAAAGGAAATTGGAACATAGCTGAAATAACCACCAAGTTCATTGCCTGTTAGTGGGGAAACAAAAGGGAATGTTTTTCCTGAAAACAGCTCCGAGAAACGAATTGAAAAGCTAGGCTTGGTTGCTCCACCGAAATAAAAATCGAGCATGTCATTGTTTGGAGTTGGAGTCCAGATTCTATTGATTACACCATTTCCTTTTGCTTCAAAAATGACTAAAGAACTGTCTGCATTTTTACGGATAAAGGAATATTTACCGCTAAATCCATCATCATTGTTACCTGTAGTGTCGTATGAAGAGAACTGTTTTACTTCTGTATTCTCCCAGTAGGAGGGTAAGTCTTTTATAGAACTCAGTTTGTTTAATTCGGTAATTGTGTTTATTTGCTGCTCCTGGGCCGATAAATTTAGGGCTATACTAAACAGGAATACACATAAGGTGGTTCTTTTCATCTGCTTAAATTAATTATTTTCTTTAATTATAAAAATTACATGAACTGAACATTTTAATCTCCATGACAATTTTAATATTCTTATATTTGCTAATATTTGTAGTATTTCAATTAGTGTTATGACAGTTACCGTACTTCCAATTATAGAATCAGAAGCTATTCCTGCCGCACCATTGGCTAAAGTGATGAACGAGAGGTTGCGTCGTTTGGCTATGGAATTGAAGGATATTCACCTTAAGGAATTGGAAGCAATTGAACCCATGTTCGAAGATTTGGTCATCTATATCGGTTACAATACTAAATATAGTATCCGCTGGAAAATTGTAAATGATGTGCCGGCTAAGATAGAAACTATCGTAGCAGATCAATGTGCATTACTCGGATATATCAGATGGAAAACGTCAACCCTTAATAGTTTTCATGGTCGATAAGCTATTTCATTAAGAGATATGTAATTACTTTTTTATACTTTAGGAGTAAATCATAATCATGAAATTCAAGCTGTTACTCTTTCTTTCTTTTTTCTTATTTATTCATTTATGCTGCTCGAAAAAGAATTTAGTTCCATTGAAGTCCTATAGATTTTCCTCTAAATTCAATAAATCTACTCCTTTAAACCAGGTGCTTGGCATTAATGCTTTTGAGTGGGATTTTCAGCATGATAATAATCCAACTGTTGTAAATAGTGATTTACTTACTGGTATGAAGTCGTTTACTGCAATCCGTCATTATATGGATTGGGAGAAGTTAGAGCACAAGGAAGGGAGTTACAGTTTTAATCCTACAATTAGTGGAGGCTGGAATTATGATACATTGTATGAGACATGTAAATCAGAAGGAATTGTTGTTCTAGCCTGTCTTAAAACAATTCCAACATGGTTGCAGGAAACATATCCTGTTGGAGAGCGGGATAATGAAAATGTTCCTGTGCGTTATGGAAAAGATTTTTCAGACCCTCGCTCGTATATTGAGCAAGCTAAAGTGGGTTTTCAATTTGCTGCCCGATACGGTAGTAATGCAGATATAGATACAAGCCTCTTAAGTGTTTACACAAAACCCCGATGGAATAATGATAAAGTCAACGAGGTAAAAAAAGGGCTTAACTTTATAAAATATATAGAATGTGATAATGAACGGGATAAATGGTGGAAAGGAAAAAAAGCATATCAGACTGGTCGGCAGTACGCCGCAAATCTCTCTGCATTTTATGACGGGCATATGAATACAATGGGACCTGGAGTAGGTGTTAAAAATGCAGATCCCAATATGAAGGTTGTTATGGCAGGTCTGGCTAAGCCCGATGCAAATTATGTAGTAGAAATGATTAAGTGGTGTAAAGATAATCGTGGATATAAGGCTGATGGCTCTATTAATTTGTGCTGGGACGTAATTAACTATCATTTATATTCTGATGATGAAAATTCATCTCAAGGTAATAAAGCTACCCGTGGCTCTGCTCCAGAATTGTCAGGAGCAGATTCAATTGCGCAAACGTTTATGCAAGTTGCACATAAATACGCTAAAGATATGCCGGTATGGATGTCTGAAACCGGGTATGATGTAAACCAGCAAAGTCCATTAAAAGCAATTCCTATTGGTAACAAAACAGCCCTTTTAACTCAAGCCGATTGGATATTGAGGTCTGCTCTTTTGTATGTCAGAAATGGAATTTCTCGTGTATTCTTTTACCAAACATATGATTATGATTCCTCTAAAGGAGGGCGATTCAGCTCTTCGGGGCTACTGAATAAAGATCATACCAGAAAGCCTGCTGCAGATTATCTCTATCAGCTCAATAAACTACTTGGAAATTACGCTTATTCACGTACAATTAATTCAAATCCTTTGGTTGATACCTATAGCTTTAATGGAAATCATGCTTACGTATTAGTAAAGCCTTCTGAAGATGGCAGCAGTGTTAATTATACATTAAATTTGAGTACTGCAAAAAATGCCAGAATCTACTATCCTACAGCTGGTCAGGACTCAATGAAAGTAGAGGATGTAAAGGTTATCAAAGGAAAGCTTCCGTTAAATGTTACTGAAGCTCCAATGTTTGTATTGCCTTATTAGTCATTTAAGTTAGCATGTGACTTTGACGATAAAGTTTTGGTGTTTTTCCTGTAATCATTTTAAAGCTTTTATGAAATGAGGAAAAATTGTTAAACCCTGATTCAAAACATATTTGCTTAATATCCATTCTGTTCTCAAGGATTAACTTGCATGAGTAGCCTACCCTAATATCGACAAGGAATTTAGAAAATGTCTTTCCTGTTCGTGTTTTAAAATAGCGGCAAAAGGAATTTGGAACCAAATCTGCAATAGAAGCAATCTCCTCCAATTGAATCTTCTTTCTGAAATTATTTAAGGCAAAGTTGTAAATGTTGTTCAGACGCTCATTTTCAGACTCCCTATAATCGTACTTAAAACCAATTGAAGATAGCAGTGCAATCTGTGATAGATTTGAGATTGCTGTTAAACACTCAAGTAGGCTTATTATTTTAGCTATTCCATTACTTTGATAGATTTTTTCGATATACGGAGCGATTTCTATTGCATTTTCTCCTTTTATTAAAATACCTCTTTTAGCCTTTTCAAGAATATTTTTAATAGGCTTGGTTTCTGGAAGGTATAAAAAACGTTCGCCCATAAAGTTGTCGTAAAAATGAATTACTGTTGAGTATGGCTCCTTTGAAGTAGCGTCGTCAAAGTATGGAGGATCATATCGCCAATAATGAGGCAAATCACTTCCTACCAGAACGATGTCACCTGGAGCAAACCTTTTTATATTGTCACCAACAAACTGAGTACCGGATCCTTTATGGAAACAGATCAATTCAATTTCAGTATGGTAATGCCATCTGTTATTGATGTTAGGAATCATGTCTTTTCTGACACTGAAAGAGTGATCCGCACTGTTCGGTATTTTTAAGTGTTGAGGTTTCATTTTATGCTATGATAACTAAAATACTCATTAAAAAACTAAATTAATAGTAATTATGTTAAAATAGCTTAATAAATGGATAAAGATGTAATCTTTTTAACTTAAAAAGGAGCTTCCTTTATAATGTCAACTATATAGTAATTTGATGTTATCTGTAAAAAAGAAATTGAAAAATAAAGATCTAATGCCCCCGGTAATTTTTGGTACAAGTAGTTTAGGTAATTTATATCAGGCAATGGACTATGAAACTAAGAGAGCTATAGTGAAGGAGTGCATTGAGCATTCATTTGATAAACCTTTATTTGATACTGCAGGTAAATATGGGGCAGGAATGGCTTTGGAAACTCTAGGCAGATGTTTATCTGATTTAGGTGTTCATCCTGATGATGTTGTTATCTGTAACAAACTTGGATGGTATCAAACGGAGTTACTCGCCCAAGAGCCAACTTTTGAAAAGGGAGTTTGGATAGATCTAAAAAATGATGCGGTTCAGAAAATTAGTTATGATGGTATTCTGCAATGTTTCAATCAGGGTAATAGGTTATTGGGTGTTTATTCTGCAAAAATGGTGTCAGTTCATGATCCAGATGAATATTTGGCTGCCGCGTCGAATGAGATTGAAGAGGAACAAAGGTATCATGATATTCTTGAAGCTTACCGGGCACTTGCTGATTTAAAAAAACAAAAGACTATAAACTCCATCGGTATTGGCGCTAAGAATTGGAAAGTAATTGAGCGTATTGCTAACGATGTAGAACTTGATTGGGTGATGATTGCTAATAGTTTGACTATAAAATCACACCCCGAAAATTTAATGGCTTTTATTACTGATTTAAACAAAAAGAACATTGCTGTTATTAATTCTGCTGTATTTAATGGAGGTTTTTTAATTGGTAGCGATTTCTATAATTATCAGAAAGTAGATAGGCACAGTATAGATGGTAAGGCGCTATATGAATGGAGAGATAATTTTTTTAAATTATGCAATAGATTTAAAGTTAAGCCTGCCGAAGTGTGTTTCAATTTTGGCTTCAATGTAGAGGGGGTTAGTAGTATTGCTTTAAATACAACTAAGCCAGAAAAAATAAAAGAAAATGTAATGATGGTAAATAAAGAAGTCCCATCGGATTTCTGGACAGCCATGCAAGAAGAGCTATTGATTGCAATACCTGTTATTAGATGAAAACATTAATTTGTAATACTCCTGGGGAGTTTGAATATAAAGAAACTGCGCTTCCTGCTTTAAAAGATGGACATACTTTACTCAGGGTTAAGGCTGTTGGAATTTGTGGTACGGACTACCATGCTTATCAAGGTGTTCAGCCTTTTTTTAATTATCCCAGAATATTGGGACATGAAATTGCTGCTGAAATTGTAAAAACAGCTCAATCAAATGGATTTGGCATAGGGGATAAGGTTACAATAAGCCCATATTTTTATTGTGGAAATTGTATTGCTTGCCGTAGTGGAAAAACAAATTGTTGTGAAACAATGAAGGTTTGTGGTGTGCATGTAGACGGTGCAATGAGTGAATATATTCTTGTTCCTGATTATTCACTAATAAACGGAGAGGGGCTTAGTGAGCATGAATTGGTGCTTGTAGAGCCACTAGCGATTGGTGCCCATGGCATTAGCCGAGCGAATGTTCGTCAGGGTGAGTATGTGTTGGTTGTTGGGGCTGGGCCTATAGGTTTAGGAACAATGGATTTCGCTAGAATAGCGGGGGCAGAAGTTATTGCATTAGATACTAACGCCCAAAGACTTGAATTTTGCAGAGACAAATTAGGTGTAAAACACATCATAAATGCAGTTTCTGATGATGTTGCTGAGCAGTTAAAATTGATAACTAACGGAGATATGCCTACAGTTGTTATTGATTGTACCGGAAATTTGAAAGCGATAAACAATGCATTTCAGTACATGGCCCATGGTGCTCGTTTTGTGTTAATAGGCTTACAAAAGCAAGAAATAAGCTTTAGTCACCCAGAATTTCATAAAAGGGAAGCAACATTGTTGAGTAGCCGCAATGCCTTACCCGCCGATTTTAAGCATGTGATATCATGCATTAAAAACGGAAAGATAAGACCATTAGATTACATCACACATAAATTAAGTTTTGAAGAGGTAAAGGATAAGTTCGCTAAACTTATTGATTCTGAAGAAGGTTTAGTGAAGGCTGTTGTGGTTTTTGATTAGTACTTAAAAAGAAATAAAGCGTTACTAAAGCTCTATAGAGCCTCAGTAATGCTTTACTAATTTAGCTTATAGAATTGTTGTTATTTTGACTTAAGTTTTTGTTTGGTGATTTCCTTCTTTAGTTCCATCAATACGTCAATATCCTTTTGTCTTATTTTTCCTTCTCTGTTAGGAGGGGTATTTAATATTAAGATATTGTTTTGGGCAGTTGCTATTTTATAATCCTGAACCAAACTCTCAATAGATTTATAAGTAGTGTCTTTGGTATTGTAAAACCACTTTGAACTTACGCATATGGTAGACTCCCAAGGCATGTAGTAGCTTTCGTTATTATGTGAAAAGATTTTAGGATCAGGTGTTGCAGGAAGATATGGATCGCCTAATCTAAAGTCACTTGGGAAATATCGAATAGGATATCCTTCTTTCTGTTGATCAGGTAGGACTGTGTGTTTGTCAGTATTTCCAGGTGCACCTATGGTCCAGTTAATTCCGACTTGACATTGTGGTTCTTTTGATTTAATTGCCTTGTAAAGGTCAGCAGCAGGCCATCTGGTATTTGGTTTCTCCCAGCCACCATCAAACCAAAACTCTACAATTTTAGTTTTGTTTTTTTGAGCTATCGCAATCAACTCATTAATTTGATTTACCATATATTCATTATATGCTTTATCTAATGTTGCATCTTGCACTTTGCCATTCTCATGTCTGTCCCATAAAGAATAATATAGTCCTAAACCTATATTGTATTTCTTACATGCTTTCGCAACAGCATCCACAACGTTAGTTTTATTAGGTGAGCTATTAACATCATAAGTAGTGTATTTACTATCCCAAAGACAGAAACCGTCATGATGTTTGGTAATAAGAATTACATATTTCATTCCGGCATCTTTGGCGGTTTTAACCCATTGTTCTGCATTAATTGCCAAAGGGTTATAGGAGCTTGGAGGCAGAGTTCCGTCAGTCCACTCTTCATCATGGAAAGTATTAATTCCAAAATGGATAAACATACCATATTTGCGATTTATTTGATCTGATTGATATTTTCCTGGTTTGGTAGAGGGGATAGGTGTTGTAATACCTTGCTGTGCTACTGATAATTTTGCTAGCACAAGGAGAGCTAAAAATAAGAGTGATTTTTCTTTCATTTTGTGGGCTATGTTTTGGTTTGTTCTTATAATTATTAAGCCTCTTGTTTATAAGTAATCAAGAGGCTTAATGAATTGAAGGTAAAGAAACAAATTGGGAAACCCGACCTTTAGATGTTACTTAAAACTGCGCAAACGTTTGTGTATAATGCTTTTAGTTTTTGTTTGATCTGATTTCTACTTGGTTGGCATTAGGCTTTAAACTTTTTAAATAAACATAGATTGACTCAATATCCTTTGTGTTCATACCTGCATACATCGTCCAGGGCATTGGAGTATTTAATTCATTTTTGCCCATCTGTTGGGGTTTGTAAGTACTATCAGTATATAATTTAAATCTTTGCGCGAAAGTCTCTTTGGTCCATGAGCCAATTCCATTTTGCTGATGCATTGTGATATTTGGAGAGCTTAAAGTTCCTGATGGTTGGATAAACTCCATTCCACCTCCAAATTCTGAACCAGCAACAATATTTCCTTTTTCACGCTTGCTATGACAATCTACACAGCCCGCTGCGTTTGCAATATATGCTCCATACTTGACTGTATCTTTTTCATTAGGAATAGTCTGGAAGTTTGCTGGTTCTGGAAGCGTTTTGTTTATCAAATTAACAGGAAAGTTTAGTTTTGTCTCAGGTACCTCATTTTTGATAGGTTTAAGAGATCTAACATAAGCTATAATGCTATATATGTCTTCTTTATCCATTTTTCCAAATCGCGAATAGCCCATCAAAGAAAACAAAGCTTTGCCGTCTTTGTTAACTCCGGTAGTTATTGCTCTTAGTATTTCACCATCTGTCCAATTTCCAAGTGAGTGGGGTGTAATATTTGCAGAATAAATTTGACCTGGCATACCTGTATTTTCATCGAATATTTCTCCACCCATACCTATGGTTCCTGGTTTCATAGGCCCAGAATAAAGACTCCAATCTCTTGAACTGTGACAATCCATACAAGCTGCTACATGGTTAGCAAGATATTCTCCCCTTTTTAATCTTTCGGGTGTTCTTTCTATATTTATTGATAATGGTTTACCTGTATTTGGCAAAGCCAGGTTTATATAAGTGCCTCCCGCAAGTGCAATAATTAATACAAAGAGGATAAGGAAGCCTAATGCTTTTAGTGTTTTTTTCATTTGGAACATTCTTTTTAATTAGTTATTGATTATTTCTTTTACCCTCCTAGGGTTGTTATAGTACGGTGTAAAGCTAACCAACTAAGTAGGGATAAAATGATTGTATAACACCAAATGAAATCCCTTTATGCGGTGTTTACTAATTATTAGTGCGTTTCATTTTTAGTATTGGGTAGAGCAGGTTAATTAAAAGTTAATTTTTCGATTTAGCAAGGTCTTATTCATGTTTTTTTATTATAATATTCAGTTCCATGGCAAAGCTTATATAGTGTGTTTTTTTCATGATTAATGTGCTGTGTAATGAGTAGTTAGTGTAATTGTTACATCGTAAAATTTTAATTATCTGTTTAATAGTGATTTATAACAAAGTATTAATTTTATTACAAAGTAATATAGAAAAGTTATAACTTTATTGAAACCATGATAATGTTACATTCACGTTTGCTAAAACATGTTAGTGTGAGTTAAACTTATTAAGTGACAAACCAAAATAAACCAAATTAGAACCATGTCTAATCGTATGAATTGTTACGTGCCTTTGGCATGCTTAGGACTCTCGTGGTTAACCCTTATCACGAAAATATGAAGAGACTTTACTATTCTGTTATTTTCCTCTTAGCACTGTCAGCTTGTAAACAGCCTGCTAAAGAGATAGGAGATACTATTGCTGAAAATCCACTGTTTAAATTATTGGATACTGCGCAAACCAATATCTTTTTTGCTAATACTATAGTTGAGGATTTTGGTCGAAATGTTTTCAATTACCCAGCTTTTTATAATGGAGCAGGTGTGTCCGTAGGAGATTTGAATAATGATGGGCTGGAAGACCTATATTTTTCGGGTAACATGACCTCTAATAAGCTTTACTTAAATAAAGGAAACATGAAATTTGAGGATGTGACAGATATAGCAGGGGTTTCAGGCAGAGCTGGGGGATGGAAGAACGGGGTTAATATGGCTGATGTTAATGGTGATGGACTTCTGGATATGTACGTGTGTTATTCAGGTAAGTATCCGGGCGAAAATAGAAAAAATCAATTATTCATTAATAAGGGGCTTGGTGGAAAGGGGATTCCTCAGTTTAAGGAAGAAGCCGAGATTTATGGACTGGCAGATTCATCCTATAGCACTCAATCTTATTTCTTTGACTACGATAGGGACGGAGATCTAGATATGCTCCTGGTAAATGAAAATATCAGAGTGCTTACTGATCTTGATGATGTTACTATTCAAGAACTTCAAAAGACTCCTGATAATATGTCTGGAACAAAGCTTTTTAGAAATGATGGAGGATATTTTAAAGATGTCACTTTGAAAGCCGGACTACATAGTTCTGCATTATCTTATGGGTTAGGAGCGGGTATTGGAGATGTTAATGGAGACGGATGGCCTGATATATATGTTTCAAATGATTATGCCGTAAGAGATTATTTATATATAAATAATAAAGACGGAACTTTTAAAGAACAATTGAAGGCATCTGTTCAGCATATTTCTATTTTTTCAATGGGAAATAATATTATAGATATCAACAATGATGGATTGATGGATATATATACTTTGGATATGCTCCCGGAGGAAAATCGTCGCCAAAAATTGCTTCAGGGCTTTGATAACTATGAGTCTTTTAATCTTAATTTACGCAATGGTCTTTATTATCAGTTCATGCGGAATATGTTACATGTAAATAATGGTAATGGTACTTTTAGTGAAATGGGGCAATTGGCCGGTATTTCTAATACAGACTGGAGCTGGGCACCTTTATTTGCTGATTTTGATAATGACGGTTGGAAGGATCTTTTTGTAACCAATGGATATTTGCACGATTTCACTAATATGGATGTTGTAAAGTACAATGCTAATTATTTTAATAGTATAAATGGTGAGATAGAACCCAGGCATATTTTAGATATGTTAAGCAAGCTCCCTTCTTCTGAAGTAAAGAACTATATCTATAAAAATAATGCTGACCTCACTTTTACAAATAAGGGATTTGATTGGGGAGTAAATATACCTTCTAACAGTAATGGGGCTGTCTATGCCGACCTTGATAATGATGGAGACTTGGATCTTATCGTCAATAACATTAATAAACCAGCATTTATTTATCAGAATCAAGGCGATCCAACAGCTCATTATCTTAAAATAAAATTAACCGGACTAAAACAGAATACCGAAGGAATTGGAGCTAAAATCACTGTATATACTGATGCTAAACAGCAGAGCCTAGAGCAAATGCCATCTCGAGGTTATTTGTCTAGTGTGTCTTCAATTTTACACTTCGGTTTGGGTAAGAAAAATATAGTCGATTCTGTTTCTATTGTTTGGCAAAGTGGTAAAAAGCAGGTTTTAACTAAAGTTAAAGGCAATCAATTGCTATCGTTAAATGAAAAGGATGCAGCAGTAAATAATCAGAAATTAGTAGGCAAACCAGCTCTATTTAAGGAAGTAACATCACCTTTGGATTTTGCTAAAACTAAAAATGACATTAACGATTTTAAGCGCCAGCCTTTAATGACCAATCCACAATCTTTTGCAGGACCTTGTATGACTAAGGGAGATGTAAATAAAGATGGATTAGAAGATGTTTATGTTGGAGGAAGTAAGCATGAGCCTGGTGCGCTATACATTCAGCAAAAAAATGGCAAGTTCATAAAAAATCTGAAACCTTTTGAAGGTGATAAAGGTAGTGAGGATGCAGATGCTGTATTTTTCGATGCTAACGGTGATGGTTTTATTGACCTATATGTAGTAAGTGGAGGCTATCATAGTTTTGCTGTTAATGATCCTTTATTACAAGATCGCTTATATATTAATGATGGTAAAGGAAATCTTTTAAAATCGGCCAACTCACTACCGGAAATGCTCGAAAGTAAAAGTTGTGCGCGTGTGGTTGACTTTAATGGAGATGGTCATCCTGATATTTTTGTTGGTGGGCGTGTTATTCCAGGCAGGTATCCCGAGTCTTCTAAGAGTTATCTTTTAATAAATGATGGCAAAGGCCATTTTGTAGATCAACTAAATCTTATTTCTCCGGAGTTGCGTCAATTAGGGATGATTACTGATGCCGCATGGATCGATTTGAATGGTGATAAAAAACAAGATTTGATTGTGGTGGGAGAATGGATCTCAGTAAGTGCCTTCATTAATACGAATGGAAAATTGGTAAATAAGACCAAGGATTATTTTGATAAAGAGTATAGCGGTTGGTGGAATAAACTTCAGGTGGCAGATTTTAACGAGGATGGAAAACCGGATTTAGTCGTTGGGAATCTAGGATTAAATAGCCAATGTAAGGTTAGTGATGCGGAGCCAGCGGAAATGCACTATAAAGACTTTGATGATAATGGCGCTATAGATCCTATTCTTAGCTTCTATATTATGGGTAAAAGCTACCCTTACATCACACGAGATGAATTATTGGATCAGATGAGTATCATGAGGCAACGTTTTCCTGACTATAAAAGCTACGCAGACGCCACGCTAAAGGATGTATTTACAACCGATGAATTAAAAGGAGCTAAATATTTGAAAGTTAATTGTCTTAAGACTACTTATTTCCAAAGCGGGGTAAATGGTCGTTTTCAGGAGAAGCCACTGCCATTAGAAGTTCAGATGTCGCCAGTATATACGATAACTACAATTGACTATGATAGAGATGGACATAAGGATCTGTTGTTGTGTGGCAATATGAATCAGGCCAGACTTCGTTTTGGGAAATATGATGCTAATTATGGCTTGCTATTAAAAGGCAATGGGAAAGGTGGATTTACTTATGTCCCACAATATATATCTGGATTTAAACTTCAAGGAGATGTTAGAAGTGCAATTGAGATTAACAATACACTAGTCTTCGGTATCAATCAGGTAGGAGCAAGAGCCTACCAGTTAAAACAAAAATAGAATTACTGTTAATTATTATGAGAAAACTATTATTCCTTAGTTTATGCATAGTGTGCTTCATTGGATGTAGCAAGCATGAAAAATCACCTGAATTAAGTAACAAGGACATCGCGAAGGTTCTTGATGAGATGACCGCCCTTATGATTCATGATGTAACAAATCCTCCATTAGCAGCTAGGTTTTTTACTTATGCCAGCCTTTCTGGTTATGAGGTTGTTGTGCAGAATGATTCAAATTGCATTTCAATGAAAGGCGTTTTGAATGAATATCCAGATATTGTTAAGCCCTCAGTTCCTGGAAAGCATGCTTACCAACTAAGCGCTATTTTAGCTATGATTGCAACTGCAAAGAAAATGCAGCCATCAGGTAGTTTATTTGAAAAGTACGAGCAGTCATTTTTGGATTCCTGCAAAAAAGTAGGATTCTCTGATGATGTTATTGAGAATTCTAAACTGTATGGTCAGCAAATAAGTAAGCAGATACTTGCATATGCAAAAGCAGACAAATACAACAAAATTAGCAATTATCCACGTTACACCCCGTTAACAAAAGAAGGGAGTTGGTATCCTACGCCTCCTGGCTATTTTGCTCCCGTTGAGCCATATTTTAATACGATCCGACCATTTGCTTTAGATTCTTGTTCTCAATTTAAACCTGCACCTCCCGTTCCTTTTTCTAAAGATAAAAACTCAGCATTTTATAAATTGATGCTGGGTAATTATGTAGATGGTGGAGCCGGGTTAACTCCTGAACGGAGGGCTATAGCTGCATTTTGGGATTGTAATCCTTTTGCACTAAAAAGTGATGGCCATTTGCTAACCGGAATGAAAAAAATATCACCGGGAGCACATTGGATGGGTATTGCAGGTATAGCCTGCCAGCAGTCAAAGTTTAATTTTTCTAAGTCTATGGAAGTTTATACTATAGTCGCTGCGGGTTTAACAGATAGCTTTATCAGCTGTTGGGACGAGAAATTTAGAAGCAATAGAATACGACCTGAAACAGCGATCAGAAGCTACATAGATCCCAAATGGAAACCATTATTGCAAACCCCTCCATTTCCGGAATATTTGAGTGGACATTCTTCTATCTCTGCAGCATCTGCAGTTATCCTTACTCACTATTTCGGTGATAATTATCATTATACTGATAATGTTGAGGAAGCATATGGTTTACCTGCTAGAAAATTTACCTCATTTAAAGAAGCTGCAAAAGAAGGAGCCATTAGTAGGTACTGGGGAGGTATCCATTTTATGGATGCAATAGATAATGGCATGACCACCGGTTTTGGAGTTGGAGAATGGATCGTTTCCAAATTGAAAGCAAAGCAAGCAACCAGTCTTAAATAAAAGCAACCAATTAAAATAAATTGTACAATCTAAAAATCAATTATGAAGAAAATCTTTACCACGCTCACTATTCTGTTAATTTCCGCTAAAGTTTTTTCCCAGGGCTGCGTAGCAATCCGTAGTACCGGAGGTGTTTGCTCAATGACTGAGCATCCTGACAGCTCCCTAACTTCTGACGGTGGAAGCTGGGTCTTTAATGCCAATACCCGATATTTTAAATCAGATAAGCATTTTAAAGGTGATGTTTATCAAAAAGAACGAATTGAACTTGGAACTGAGGTAATTAACCATCAGTTTGCTACTGACCTATCCTTAATAAGGATATTTAATAGTCGTTGGTCTATGATGGTAGATGTGCCTATTATATCAAATGCCAGATCATCATTGTACGAACATGGCAGGAAAGAAAGACATAGCATGCATTCTTTCGGATTAGGCGACATTCGTGTTGCTGCTTATCGTTGGTTATTTAATCCTGCTAAAAGTCCGAAAGCAAATGTTCAGGTAGGATTAGGAATAAAATTTGCAACTGGTGATTATGACTACAAAGACTACTGGCAGAACGTAGGACCAGGCGGTGGGCCGGAATTGCGTACTGTGGATCAGTCAATTCAATTAGGTGACGGAGGAACAGGTCTTACTCTTGAACTTAATTCATTTGTTAATATTAAAAATAACCTTGGATTATACGCCAATGCCTTTTACTTAAGTAATCCACGCCAAAATAACGGAGTTAGAACATACCGCGAATTGGTAAGCCCTAGTTTGGCGAATGAAGCAATTAGTAGCGTTCCAGATCAGTTTATGGCAAGATTGGGAGCTAATTATGCTGTAGATAAATTTGTTATTTCTGCAGGCGGACGTATTGAAGGTATTCCAATTCATGATGTTATTGGTGGTAGCGGAGATTTCCGTAGACCTGGATATGTAATATCAGTTGAGCCAAGTCTTACTTATCAGTTAAGCAGAATAAATATTTATGCTTCAGTACCAGCAGCTGTATATAGAAAAAGAACTCAAAGTGTTACAGATAGAGCTAGATCAACCAACACAACATTTGTGAACGGCGATGCTGCGTTTGCGGATTATTCAGTAAACCTGGGTATCTCGTTCAGACTTTAGTAATTAATAACGAAAAAGTTCCAAAGGTGCAATCGCATTTTTGGAACTTTTTTCATTTATCAAAATAGAACTCTTTCTATTTACGGAATTCAATTTCATAAATGTGTTCCCACATTTTTCCGGTTATATAAACTTTGTTCGCTTTGGCATCATAAGCAATTCCGTTCATTTCTACACCATTTGGATTCTTATGTTTTTCTGTGGTGTAAACACTGGTTAAATCCATTCTACCTACAACTTTACCATTTGATGGATCAATTTTAACTATAGAATTTGCGAGCCATATGTTAGCATAAATATAACCATCAATATATTCCAGCTCATTTAACATGTCAACCGATTCACCATATTTAGTAACATTTAAGGTTTTAACTGGCTTTAAATTATCCGGACTAAGATAGGTTAGCTGGCTGGTGCCATCACTCATAATAAGATATTTGCCATCATTAGTTAAACCCCAACCCTGAAGGTTTGTATAAGTAAACTCGCGTAATTTTTTAAAAGTTTTAGCGTCGTAAACAAAGCCAACCTGATTTTTATACGTGAGCTGATATAACAGGCCATTTAGTATCGTAATACCTTCGCCAAAATATTTGGTTTTATCCAATTCAACAAGAGTCTCCACTTTGCCGGTTTTTAGATCCACTTTTCCAATTATAGATTTTGAGTCTTTGAATTCTTCAGGTGATCCGGTGCTTTCAATCAGGTCTCCATTATGTATAATTAACCCCTCCGTAAATAATGTTTTGTTGTGAGGTAACACATTTTTTACTTTAAAATCAATGTTCTCAATAGTATCATTCGAAGGGGAGGTAGTTTCATTTACTTTGGTTTTGTTTTGACAGCTTTGAAGCAATACCAATAAAGCAAAAGGTAATAAATAGGTTTTTTTCATTCTTTAGACTAATATTTAGATGATGGCCATAATGCACAGGAAAAATCAAGTGTAATTTTTACTCGATGATAAAACTACTCAATAATACTTTACCACATTAATTCACCAGCATTTTTTTTACTGGTCTTTGCTAAATGGATTTATAATTGTAATTTGATGGAAACTAAACACAAATGAAATTGAAACAGAGCATTTTAGTGCTTTGCTTTCTGCTTACATCCTATGGCTGTAATATGTCTAAAAAGACAAGTCAAGGAACCGTGAAGGGACTAACCGACCCAGAGCCAAAGCAATTTGCAGAGCATATCCGTACGACTGAATTTCAGACACCTGAACAAGAGCGTGCCGGATTTAAACTACCCCCAGGATTTGAAATAACACTCTTTGCTTCTGAACCCGATATAGGCAAACCCATAAATATGGAGTTTGATGAAAAGGGGAGACTATGGGTAACACAGTCTTCTGAATATCCAATGGCAGCAGCTCCAAAAAAAGGCCATGATAAAATAACTATAATTGAAGATACTGATGGAGATGGTAAAGGTGATAAGTTTACGCCCTTTGCACAAGATTTGAATATACCGATAGGTATACTACCCTTCAAAAAAGGTGCTATAGCATTTAGTATCCCAAATGTTTACCAGTTTACTGATACCGATGGAGATGGAAAATCTGACGAGAAAAAGGTAATTCTTGGCGAGTTTGGCCATCAAGATACTCATGGAATGGTTAACAATTTTATTAGAGGTTTTGATGGATGGATATATGCTTGTCATGGTTTTACCAACACGTCAACAATAGCTGGTACAGACGGCGATTCTATTACCATGGTTTCGGGTAACACATTCCGTTTTAAATCTGATGGAAGTAGAGTAGAGCAAACATCATATGGTCGTGTTAATCCTTTCGGGTATACATTTGATGAGTGGGGTTATCTTTATTCGGTAGACTGCCATTCTAAGCCTATTTACCAACTGATACGAGGTGCAGAATATCCTCACTTTGGTAAAAAATCTCCGGCAATGGGCTTTGCTCCAGAAATGATGAGTTACGAATTGGGTTCTACAGCTCTTTCTGGTTTGGTTTATTACTTAGGAGAACAATTCCCGGAAGAATATAGAAATAGTTTTTTCTCAGGAGATGTAGTTACCTGCAGAATCAACAGAAATACGATGTCATTTACCGGTTCATCTCCAGAAGCAAAGAGACAGGAAGATTTTCTGATCAGTGCTGACCCGTGGTTTAGACCTGTTAACATTAAGACAGGGCCTGATGGGGCATTATACATTGCTGATTTTTACAATCGCATTATTGGCCATTATGAAGTTCCTTTAGATCATCCTTTACGTGATCGTCAAAGCGGAAGGATTTGGAAGATTACCTATAAAGGTGATAAAAAACACAAGGATAATAAACCCAGAGATTGGTCGACCGCGAGCATTAATGAGCTCATCAAGAATTTAAATCATCCTCAACTAAATTTAAGGATGATGATTGCCAATCAAATTGTGGAAGGATATGGCACTAAGGCCATCGATCCGTTAATCAGCAAGCTTAAATCATCAAAAATTGATTCTAAAACATATGTACAGGCCTTATGGGCGCTGTTTCGTTTAAAAGGTTTAACGGATGGAATGCTTGATAAAGCCCTTAGTCATAAAGATGCCGTTATCAAAGTACATGCATTTAGGATACTTGCTGAGCAGGTAGCTGTTTCATCAAAACATCAGGATATAGCGCTAAAAGCACTAAGGGATACTAATATTCATGTGCAGCGCGTTGCCGCTGAGGTTTTGAGTAAGTATCCAAAAATGGCAGTTGTGAAAGCTTTGGTGGCATTGTATACTGGGGCAGTTGAGCAAGATAGTCATTTAAAATACACTGCTTTGTTAGCCATTAGAGAGAATCTGAAGAATGCTGAGGTTATGAAAAGTGTAAATGCTCAGAACTGGGAAGAAGAGCAATTAAAAGTGTTGATCAAGGTGATAAGAGATGTGCCATCTGAAAAGGCTGCATTATTTGCAATGAAATATTTGCAAAACCATGATTTATCTAATGCAGAATTGCTTTCGAGTTTAGAATTTATAGGCCGTTATATGGATGTTACGAACTTAAAGCAACCGATAGATTTTATTCAGAAAAAGTTTTCGGGTAACCTTGATGTTCAGTATATGCTATTCAATACTATGCAACAAGGTTTACAGCAGAGAGGTGGAGCACTGGTGCCGTCGATGAAAAATTGGGGAATTAGCTTAGCAGAACAGTCACTGAAAAATATCTCCGTAAGTGCCAACATGTGGAGTAATAAACCCTTGGAACAAACAGGTGAGCCAATAAATCCTTGGTCTACCAGGGATGGTGCCATTGTTGCCGAAATCCCTGCTCTTAAAATGATTTGGAGCGAAATACAATGGTATCCGCCAACCGGTATATTGGTTTCTCCAGATTTTGTTTTGCCGTCATCATTAGAACTGAGTGTATTTGATAATGATGTGCATAATACAGAATCCAAAATAGGAGTATCGAAAAATACTGTTCGAATTCGTTTGGCTAAATCTAAGAAAGTAGTGGCCTCTTATCGTGCAGTGTTTAAAACCAAAATGGAGAATAAAGACCTCATGAATGCTATTAAATTTGACCTGAAAGCATATGAAGGACAAAAGGCCTTTATTGAGGTTGTAGATAGTACCAAAACCGGATCAGTTGGTATTGGAGGTATACAGCCTGCCGTTTTGAAAATCCCTGATAAAGGGCCCGCTGAAAGTGCATCTCGTTATACGCTTGCTGCCGAAATTGTTAATGCCTACAAAGTAAAAGATTTGGAGCCTGAAATGAAAAAGTTGTTTACCGCTGACTGGGCTGATTACAAAACAAGGGCTACTGCGGCGATGGCCTTGATGACGTTAAATCCTGTAAAGAACAAGGCATTAATTTCTGATGCTTTTTTAAGCCTGGATGAAAGTCAATTGATGAAAGAAAAAATAGCTCAGGCAATAGCACAGGATAATTCGGATGAAAAATATGCCTTATTACAGAAAGGATTTGAGGGAAGTCAACGCAATTTGCAGATCGTAATTGCAGGCTTATTAGTCAATTCAGAAAAAGGGATTGGTTATTTATTAGAATCAGTTAAACAAGGTGATGTTAAGTTTGATTTGTTGTCTGAATTATCTATAAAAGAACGATTGACAACAAATATAAGTGATAAACAGCAGAAGCAATTGGATCAAATGAGTTTGGGACAAGCATCAGAAAGCGAGGCCAGAAAGACTTTAATACTTGCCCGCTTAGCAGATTTTGACCCTGCTTCTGTAACTGTTGAATCTGGCAAAGCAATGTTTATACAAAACTGTAGCATGTGTCACCAGATTAAAGGAAATGGAGGTATGATTGGGCCTCAGCTTGATGGAATTGGTAACTGGGGTCAAAAGGCCTTAACTGAAAAGGTTTTAGATCCAAATCGTAATATTTCGCAAGCATTTAGAACTTATAATATTGTGTTAAAAAATGGAAAGGTTTTAACAGGTTTATACCGCAGAGAGGAAGGCGGGGTATTGGTTTTTGCTAATCCTGGCGGACAGGAATTTTCTGTTCCGAAGCATGAAATTAAGGAAAGAAAGCCTTCTAAATATACTTTGATGCCAGATCAGTTCAGTAAAACCATAACCAAGAAAGAATTTGATGCATTGCTTAAGTATTTGCTTAGCGTAAAAGAATAAAAATTATCCATCTTAAACATATAAAAAATGAAGAATTTTAATAGACTCATAATTGCCTGTTTGCTCGCCGGAATCGGATTGTTGGGCAATGATGCAATAGCACAAGTGAATGGTAAAAAATCAAAAGAAATACACTTTAAAAAACACGTTTTATTAGATGAATTTGTTACCGAAGGAGCCACAGTAGGTGATATAAACAAAGATGGTAAACTTGACATCATTGCTGGTCCATATTGGTTTGAAGCTCCAGATTGGAAGCGACATGAAATTGATGCCCCTAAAAAGTTTGACTGGAGAACTTCTTATAGTAATTCATTTCTTCACCATGCAATGGATATAAATCAGGATGGCTGGTTGGATGTTATTCGTGTCGATTTTCCCGGCGAGGCCGCTGTATGGTATGAAAACCCTAAGAATAAAGAAGGGCATTGGAAAATGCGCACCTTGTATTCATCTGTAGGAAATGAGTCACCAGCTTTTGTAGATGTTGATGGTGACGGAAGAACTGATTTGTTGTGCGCCGACACTAAGGGGGATAGGGTGGTTTGGTTAAAGGCCCCTGTCTTAAAAGGAGATACAACGTGGACTGCTCATGTAATTAGTGATGTAAAAGACAGAGGCACACATCAATTTACACATGGTTTGGGTTATGCTGATATCAATAAAGATGGTCGTGCAGATGTATTTATTAGAACTGGTTGGTGGGAAGCACCGGTAGATCGTACGCAAACTAATTGGACATGGCATCCTTCTAATTTCGGTGACGAATGTTCTCAAATGTATGCGATGGATTTAGATGGTGATGGCGATATGGATGTTGTGAGTGCTTCAGCACATAATTATGGAATTTGGTGGCATGAACAAGTAAAAGATGCTCAGGGAAATGTGGACTGGAAGCGTCATGAGATTTCCAAAGAATTTTCGCAAACGCATGGTCTTGCGATGGTAGATATAAACAAAGATGGACATCCTGATTTAATAACCGGTAAGCGTTTTTATGCACATAATGGTCATGATCCAGGCGAAGAAGAGCCTGCTGTAATTTATTGGTTTGAGTTTAAACCAGGGAAAGTTCCAACTTGGATTCCTCATCTGATTGACGACAATTCGGGCATTGGTTTGCAGGTTACTACAAAAGATATCAATAAAGATAAGCTCATTGATATTGTTATAGGAAATAAAAAAGGCGTGTTTTATTTTGAACAGTTGAAGAAGTAATATGTTTTAGCAAAGGGTGCAGTACAGTTTGTGGAGTTTTTTGTATATTTATGATAACCAAATATTTAAATAATGAAAAAGCAATTAACGCTCCTGATTGTTACTGCATCTTTATTGCTGGTAACATGCACAAAGAAATCAGGCTCTGATGAGCCTGAGGTAAAACCTGTTAAATTATTATCAAGAATAATAGAGGTGAGTGGATTTCCAACTACAACCACAACATTTACGGTATATTCTTATGATGATAAAAAAAGGATAAGTACAATAAAAATTGGGGGTACAACCACTATTACCTACAGCTATCATGGGGATGATTTATTCAGCATAGAAACAAAATTTGGAGATAAAAAAAATGTAGCAGAAGTTACATACGGAAATGGTAAGCCGGTAAGCGTAGCTTATAAATTATATGAAGGTGGGGATTTAAAAATACAAAGAAAAAAAGGGTTCATTTATTCCGGTGATATGATTACTGAATCACATCTGAATGAGTCCGGTACTGTAATGCAAAAAATATTCAATAGGTATTCAGGTGGTAATGTCGTAGGGTATGATAGCCTGACTGGTGATCTAATAACGCAAGATCTTACTTATGGAACCAAGAAAAGTATTTATTATAACTCGAGATTAAAGTATAATATAAGCATTGAAGGATTCGATAGGTTCTCCGCAAATGATTTGCTTTCTTCAGTTAGAAAGTATGAAAACGGGGAGGAACTTCACCAAAAAAACACCTATACTTACGATGATGATGGCTTTCCTGTAACTTTGTTAACAGAATATAAACTTAAATCTGGCCCTAGTGGAGGAACCTTTAGATACACTTACGAGTATAAAACTTACTAATTAGATGAAAATACTGTTTCCCATATTACACTTGTTTTTATTAGGTTCTTTCATCTGCAAAGGAAGTGCATTGAACGATAAAAAACCTTTTCCTCAACATGCTGTTTATGCGAAAGGTACCATCAAACCAAATCATAAAACTCAGGCTCAATTGGATGCCGACGTGGTATTTGTTTATGAGCGTTGGAAGAAAAACTACCTTACAGAAGATATTGGCGAAAAGGGACAGTATTATATTAAATACCAGCCAAAAGGAGCAGTTACCTGTTCAGAAGCTCATGGATATGGAATGGTAACCTTGGCTTACATGGCAGGACAAGATATAAAAGCCAAAGAGTATTTTGATGGCATGTTTTACTTTTTTAAAGCACATCCGAGTAATGGTAATCCAAAATTAATGAACTGGCAGCAAACGATAAGAGATGGTAAGGTAGTATCTGTTGGTAGCAGCTGCGCAACAGATGGAGATATGGATATTGCTTACGCTTTATTATTGGCTGATAAACAGTGGGGAAGCAAAGGTAAAATAGACTATAAAGCAGAAGCTGTTTCGATTATCAATGCATTAAAAGAATCTACTGTACACTCAAAGTATAAAACTTTAAAAATGGGTGATTGGGCTGGGAGTGAAGGAGCAAGAGGTACCGATGGCACCAGACCTTCCGATTTTATGCTACAACACCTTAAATCTTATAAAAAAGCTACTGGAGACGTAATTTGGGATACTGTAGCCAAAAAATCGTATGGTATAGTCAATCATATTTTTGCTGATTTTAGTCCTAAAACCGGGCTGCTGCCTGATTTTGCAGAGTATAAAGGTGGGGAATTTGTTCCTGCAATTGGTAAATTATTAGAAGCGCCAACCGATGGCTGTTACTCTTATAACGCAGCCAGAACTCCCTGGAGACTAGCAACTGATTATTTAACCACAGCTGATGCAAGCGCAAAAACGCAACTGACCGCTTTAAACAAATGGATAAGAACCGAAGCATCTGACGATCCTAACAACATTCGTTCTGGTTACGATTTAGATGGAAAAGTGATGGATGGCAGAGGTTATCAAGATCTTACCTATCAATCTCCATTTATGGTTAGTGCTATGGTAGATGCAAAAAACCAGCAATGGCTAAACAAACTGTGGGATAATGCAGTAAAGAATAATAAAAGCTATTTTGGCGACTCTATTACTGTGCTATGTATGATTACTGCTTCAGGAAATTGGTGGATACCATAGTTGTTTGTAAGTTTTTTTCAATTTCTGCAACCTATTGAGAAATTGAAGAAATATGTATTTAATTATTAATCTATGGATGAACAGCCCTTTTTAGTACTGATTCAGGAACACCAAGGTATTATCCATAAGATTTGCAGATTATACCGCGACAGTAAGGAAGATCGGGAAGATCTTTTTCAGGAAATCACCTATCAGCTATGGAAGTCTTTCGCCTCATTTAAAGGCGAGGCAAAGGTAAGTACGTGGATGTATCGCATTGCCCTCAATACTGCAATTGCCTCATTTCGAAAAAAAACACTTGATGTTGAATACCATCCTGTATTACCGGATTTACCCGATGATGAGTTAGATGAAGCGTATCTTATTCGTCAGGAAAGCTTATTTGCTACCTTAAAACAACTTAATGAAAGTGAAAGAGCCATTATCGCCCTTTATCTTGATGACCTCAGTTATCGGCAAATTGCAGAAATAATTGGCATAAACGAAAACAATGTGGGGGTTAAACTCAATCGAATAAAACTTAAAATTCAAAAACTTTTAATTAGATAATTATGGAACCTGATCAACTTAAATTAGCATGGAATGCTATACAAATGCCCGTTAAAACGAATAGAGAATTGAGCTCAATGCTTATCGAAAGTAAACATCCGGTGCTTAAGGATATTAGAAAGCAGTTTACAATAGAGATAATTGGATGGTCGGTATTTTTGCTTTGCTACTATACAATGTTTGATGGCGATCAAAAGCCTGTTGCAATTAATGTGTTACTAGTCGTGTCTATGCTTTTCGCACTTATTCATAATATTTTGGGCTATAATTTTTCGAAATATCTTATTAATGGTGATACAATTAAGCTGTCATTAGAAAGATACTTATCTAAAATTAAAGTTTATGCGATAGTCTCCATCTCTTCCAGAGTTGTGCTTATTACAGGTTTCCTAGTGTTTTTTACTTATAGTATAAACTTTACAACAAGCAAATATGTTTTGCTGGCTGGAGTTATCGTGGTGTCTTTAGTGCAATTACGCTGGTTATTCCTTTTATGGTCAAAGCGCCTTAAAGCACTTGGCAATGCAATTAAAGAATTCACTTTGGAAAAAGAGAATTAGTAACGCACATTTGCTTTACTTAAATATATCGTATGTACGTGTTTCTAGATTGGTTTTTTACAATATTGCACTTCATAGTTATTGGATTTAATCTGTTAGGCTGGATTTGGAGAAAAACTAGAAAGCTTCATTTTGTTTGTGTGCTGCTAACAGCCGGTTCATGGCTAGTATTAGGCATTTGGTTTGGGCTTGGTTATTGTCCAATAACCGATTGGCAGTGGCAAATTAAAGAAAAGCTTGGCGAAACCAATCTGCCGAGTTCCTTTATAAAGTACTTTGCTGATAAAGTAACTGGTGGAGATGTATCTTCTACATTTGTTGATATTGCTACGGCTTTATGCTTTATCTTAGCAGTATGCTTATCAGTATACTTAAATTTCATTAAAAAGAAATAGGCGCTTATTTGAGTAGGTAGGGACTACTTATAGTCTCGCTAATAGCAGACGCTATTGGCACTTACTAGAAAGTCTGCTCTGATAAAAGTCTAACAGACTCTGACCTGAGTCTGAGTTGAGTCTGAGTTGAGTCTGACATGTTACCTTCTTAGGTGATAGGATGGTTCAGAGCAAAATGATTAGAAACAAAAAAAAGCATCCTTTTAAGGGGATGCTTTTTTTAATTTATAAAATGAGTTTATTAACTGATCTTAACATTAATTGCGTTTAAGCCTTTTTTACCTTGCTCAACGTCATAGCTAACTGAATCATTCTCACGAATACTGTCAATTAGACCTGAAGAGTGTACAAAGATTTCGCTATCACCATTAGCTGGCACGATAAATCCAAAACCTTTTGTCTCTTTGAAAAACTTTACTGTTCCTTGTTGCATTATATTGTAATTTAATTATTTTCAAATGTAAGTTTAATTTATTGAAAAACAGTAATTTATTGAAAAAAATATTCATTTATTCTTTAATTCGGTCTTAATGGAGGTCTATTTTGACCTTTTTGAAGTTATCAGAATAACAACACCCGCAATTAAAACGATACCTCCGATGTATGGAGGCCAGTTTATACTTTTTTCCCTATCTGCTGAGATCTGAATAGGGCCGGCGTCTATTACCTTTTCCTTTTTTGTATAGGTAAAGCCGGTCCATATCAACATCACAACCCCAAGAATTATCATTACTAAAGCTATTGTCTTATTCATGGCTATTTTTTAGTTTACATTAATCAATTTCTATACAACACAATACCGGCTTAAATGTTTGTTCCTAAGTATGGTGGCTACTTCGTAATTTCTTAGTATTTTGCATAATGAGTTTTTTAACAGCAGAGTGGCGAAAGTTGGCGATAGCTAATTATGCCATCGATAAGAATTTACTTTTACCTTATTTGCCGGCAGGCACAGAGCTAGACTTATGGAACGACACCTGCTATGTAAGTTTAATTGGATTTCTATTTAAAAATACAAAGCTTTTAGGTTTCAGTATCCCGTTTCATGCAAACTTCGAGGAGGTAAATCTACGTTTCTACATCAAATATAATGATAATGGAGTGGTAAAGCGTGGCGTAGTATTTATCAAGGAGATTGTGCCAAAATTTGCCCTATCTATAGTAGCAAACACCATTTATAATGAAAATTATGAGGCAATGCCGATGAGCCATTGCTTACTTGAAAATGATGATACCCGTAGTGTTCAATATAAATGGAGGTATAAAAATAACTGGCAAAGTTTTAGTATTGAGGCTAATAAGGCCCTTTCGGAAATTCAAACCGGAACTGAAACCGAATTTATTACAGAGCACTACTGGGGGTATGCCCGGTACAACGCAGATAAAACGAACGAGTATGAGGTAAAACATCCAAGATGGGCACAATATAAGGTACGGTCTTTTAATATTGATGTCGACTTTGGACTTGTTTATGGCTCCGAATTTGAATTTCTTAATCAACAACAGCCAGCCTCAGTAATGTTGGTTGAAGGTTCTGATATTTCGGTAGAAAGAAAGACTACTATTCGCTTTTAAGTGCTTGCCATTTATTATATGTCTGGATTATATTCGAGGGGAAGCTGATCTGCTATTCTTTTACGACCCCAAAATCCCTGAATCAATAGGCTTTTGTATCCGGCATAGCTGCCTTTCCTATCAATCTGAGCATCAACTTGTAAAACAGAGCCTGTTTCGTCCATTTCAATGATTTCCCAGTTTACATTTGAAAGTTTAAGCGACGAAACTTTCTTTTTGTCATAGACTGTATAAAGTCGCTCTTTATATTTAAAGGTGATAAAATTACTGTCTACTCGTTCAATAAGTTGTTCAGTGTATACTGGATTTGGATTGATCATTAAAGGGAAACCAGGATTTTTGATAACATGAGTAAGGAAACCCTCCTCCTGAGTTCTGTTTTTATAAAGTGCCCTTAAATAGTGCATAAGCGATCCTTCATATGCCATTTTCCTGTTTGCTTTCCAAATCTCTTGTTCTTCGTTTGACCCTTTAATATCTTCAAAAATAGATTCTCCGTCATAGATGGTTGCATCTGCTTTTTTATTGTACTGAAATTTCCTGAGTAAATACTTAATGCGATATCCAAGTTTTCGGTTTTCTACAATTAGAAAATCCGAAGAATTTGCTTTCAAAACATCTTTTTCTGTAGAGAAATCAATGATGTCTGTATTTAATATCTTGCATTCCTTCGCATTTTTAGATTCCCCCATGAAATATTTAGTGAATATCTTGATAAAGTTTTTTCGCTGATTGTTATCACCAATAATCACCTCATCTAAAATGATTTGTTTTTCGGCTAATACAAGATTGAGTACAACAGGTTTTTCTAAAACAACCGCATTTTGTTTAATCGAGCCATAGCCTAGCATGCTTACTACAACCTGATAAGTTCCAGGACCGAGGCCTGAGAATCTAAATTCTCCCTTCGCATTGGTTTTAGTTGATTTTTGAGATCCATCTATGAATATTGTTGCAGCCTCAATTTGCTCAGATTTAGTGTTAGTAACAGTTCCTGTTATTGTAAAAGTTTCCTGGGCATTTATATTGAAATAAAGCAGGATGAATAGTATCAAAATAATCGATTTTTTCATGGGGAGCGCAGTTAATTGTATTTTATTTAAATTTTGCCACAGTATCGGAAAGCTGGTCTAATTGTTCTTGACAGCTCTTATGATTACAAAATCACGTTCTATCGTTTCACCAGCATTGCCTTTAACGATTTCAGTTTCTTCATTTATTTCAGCAATCACAAATCCTGCGTTAGTTAGTAAGGCCGAAACAGTATCCTTATCATACAATTGGAACTTCCATTTAGTAAAGGGAAGTTTTTCCATGAATTTCTTGTCGCCAAAAGTAATACAAAAGCTTCCTGTGGGTTTTAATACCCTGTATATTTCTTTGGCATAGGCCTTAGGTTTTTCCCAAAAATAGATTGTGTTCACGGTGAAAATCTTATCAAATGAGTCTTTGGGGAAATCAATATCATTGCCGTTGGACAACTCGAAAGAGACCATATTCTTTTTGACAAGGTCTTTGTTTATCCTGATCGCCTCAGTATTCATTGTTTCTGATATGTCGATGCCAAAATAGTGAAGTCCCGGTGCAATGGCTATCATGTCGTTTACATGACTTCCATTTCCATGGCCAATTTCCAACACATGTTCATCTTTAGTAAGGTTTAATTGCTGTATGGTTCGGGCAATCATATTTTGGTTGGAAATTGCCATTCTCTCACCGGTTCTTTTTCCGTCTTCTCCCTTAGGCGAACTCAACTGGTTTGCCAGTTCCTTTAAATCATTGTCATTCCAGGGTGTGCTCATTAAAATATGGATATTGTGTAAGGATTTGTAAATGAAATTACTATAGCTAAAAGTAGTCATATAAGGGCATGATGTCAAGAGGCTAAGTAACAAAGTGATGCACTAGTTTATAAATATTAAAGTTTACAAGAGTTATCGTTAAATTGGCCAAATAATTTAAACATATGAAGAACCTACTTATCAAAACAATTGCTGTACTGTCTTTTTTGGTAGCCAATGCAAATTTTTCAAAGGCGCAACAAATTCCTTCTGCTAAATTACAAAGTAATCCATGGACTAAAACTCAACTTATGGAACCTTCTGTTTTAGCCAATATGATCGAGAAGGGGCAGAAAATACGTATTTACAATATTGGTGTAGTTGAGGATATCAAAGGTGCGACACATCTAGGTGCTGCAAGCGAAAAACTGAATGTAGAAAAGCTGAGTAAAGTATTAAAAGGACTTCCAAAAAATGAAGCAATTGTAGTGTATTGCGGTTGCTGCCCAATGGACAAATGCCCTAATATCAGACCTGCTTTCCAACTCTTAAAGGATCAGAAATTTACAAAAGCATATTTACTTAATTTAACTGTTAATTTGAAAACAGAATGGATTAGCAAAGGGTATCCGCTGGCTACACCGGTTAAATAGATCTCAATTATTTTTGTTTCTTTAATAAAGCTGTTTTTAGATTTTCCGCTGCTCTGAACTGGGTTATTTTAGTAATTAACTCTACGGGTAGCGGTTTATCGTGTGGAAACTTTATTGTTCCCTTAGATAATTCGTAGTCTGATAGTTGGTCCTTAAATTCGGAGATACCTCCAGGTCCAGGGTAAAAGCCAATGTGGTTTTTAAATCCACCAAAGTGTACTAAGTTTCCTTTTAAAAATAAAGTGGGTATACCATAGCCAATCTTTTCTTCTGCTTCTGGAGCCGCTTTATTTACTGTTTTTCTAAATTCTTGAAGTTTAATTTGGATCTCTTCCGGGAAAGCAGAAATGTATTCGTCAATAGCTGTATTGCCTTTCATTTTTATAAATTAAATGGTTAAAATATATCGTGTTAAAATTTGATTAAATGTCTGTAATCAAAGACAGAAATAAAAATTTGTGCCCTAATATTTGTTATATTAGAGTATAAAATTAATGCAAATGTTTCAGAAAAGAATTGTGGGCTCTACGCTGTTTTTATGCTTTGTTGCTTTGTTTAGTCATGCTCAAACGGCAATAATACCTTCAGCTACTACACCTCAAAATGCTTTGTCGCGTTATTTGAATAACGGAGACAATACGTATAAATGGGAGATAAAGGATTCTTATAATCTTGAGGATGTTACTGTTTACAGCATTTTGCTTACCTCTCAAAAATGGAGAGAATACACCTGGACTCACCAATTGAGTGTAATTGTACCTAAAGAAAATAAACATGATGGCGCTTTGCTGTTTATTACTGGAGGAAGCATCAGCAAGGAAGGATTGCCAAATTGGAGTGACAAAGGAGATGGTTTAGTGAGAAGTTTTAGTGCTATAGCCAAAGAAAACAGTGCGGTAGTGGCGGTACTTAAGCAAACTCCCAACCAACCGCTTTATGACGACTTAACAGAGGATGCTTTGATATCTTATACTCTTCATAATTACAAGAAAGATGGTGATTACAGTTGGCCGTTGTTGTTTCCGATGGTTAAATCGGCAAAAAGTGCAATGGATGCTGTTCAGGACTTTTCAAAGCAAAAATTGCGTCATACTATTAATCGGTTTGTAGTATCCGGTGCATCTAAACGTGGCTGGACAACATGGCTTACCGGAGCGGTAGATAAACGGGTAACAGCCATAGCACCAATGGTTATTGATATGTTAAACATGCCAGTAAGCATGAACTATCAGATAAAAGTTTGGAAGGATTACAGTATTCAAATTGAAGATTATGTTAAACTTGGTCTTGTACAGGATTTGGGAACCAGTGGTAGCAACGATTTAACTACTATGATTGATCCGTATTCCTATCGTAAAGCATTGACAATGCCGAAAATGATAGTGATGGGGACAAATGATGAGTATTGGCCAATTGATAATATCAAGAATTATTACGACAGTATTCCCGGACAAAATCTAATTCACTATGTGCCAAATGTGGGACATGGACTTGGTGACGGAAAAGAAGCCATGACAACTTTAAGTTCGTTTTTTGGCCTCACCATGTCTAAATCATCTTATCCTGTATGTATTTGGAAGTCTTCTCAAACAGACAAAGGAGTAACGGTTAATATTAAAACAACCTCGAATAAGCTCATTGATGTTACACTTTGGCGCGCCGACTCTCCTGATCTGGATTTTAGAAACGACAAATGGGAATCGCAGAAATTGAATGTTAAGCCTAAATCGGAAATTAGTACGCTTGAACTATATCCGTCTTCGGGCTATCGGGCTTTTTACATCAATTTAAAGTATAAAGATTCAAAAGGTGGCGAATATATTGAAAGTACTAGGGTGTTTATGACAGATGATAAAAAGCTATTATAGCTCTATCAATTTGTTTTTAATGGCATACAACACCAAGCCGACACGGTTTTTTACGTTTAGTTTAACAAATAAGGTATCGCGGTAGCCGTCCACTGTTCGGGAGCTTACACACATTTTATCGGCTATTTCTTTATAAGTAAGTTCTGAACTTGCCAGTTTTAAAAAATCCTTTTCTCTAGCATTTAGTTTAATATCTTCAGCTGGTTTATTGAAACTTTCGGCCATATATCGGGCAGCAAAAGGAGGGAAGTACACATTATCGTTGGTAACAGCATCGAGTGCAGTTTTAAATTCTACCGGATCGGAATCTTTAAGCAGATATCCCTTTATGCCGGTTTTTATCATAGAAATAACAGTTTCTGCATCTCCATCCATCGACAGAACAATGATGTGTATATCCGGGTAATTTTTTCTGATCCATTCGGACGTTTGCTGGCCACTCAACGTTGGCATGTTTAAATCGAGCAGTACAATTTTGGGTTTGAATTTTTGACTTACTTTATTGCAGAATTCTTCGCCGCTTCCGGCCTCAAATAAAACTTCGTAATCTGAAAAATTACTAATTAATGAAACAATTCCCTGTCTAAAAAGACGGTGGTCATCAACAAGAGCAATCGATGTTTTACTCATCAGAGGTAATATTTTCTTGAATGTGTTTTAATGTTATACTGGTTAAACAACCAGAGCCCATAACGCTAGTTACAGCAACCTCAGCATCAATTAGTGCTGCTCTTTGCCTGATGTTTTCTAGCCCCTGACCTTTAGATTTGATTAATTCAACAGTATTAAATCCTTTTCCTTTATCTTCCAGTGTTAAAGTAAATAAATTTAAGGAATAAGTCAAGTCAATAGTTAAGGTTTCTGATTCAGCATGCTTTAAAGTGTTGTTCACTATTTCCTGAAAAATTCGATATAAGATCATGTCGGTTTGTACATTAAACTTAAAAGGCTGGCCATTTAAATCAACATGTGCACAGATAATACCACTTCTGTTTAATCGCTCTACTTCATCTTTTATGGCTTGATAAAGCCCTTCTTTCTTTATTCTATCGAGGCTAAGGCTTTTTGATAAATCTCTTAAGTCGTTAATTACGGTGCCTATAAGTTGCACACTTTCATTAATTTTTTCTTGCTTATCCCCATCCTTCATTTTAGCAGCAGTACCAAGGGAAAGCTTAACAAATGATAGAACCTGACCTATATTGTCGTGTATTTCACGACTAATATTGGTTAGTGTTTGTTCTTGGATTTCTAATTTAGTTTGTAGTATTAGTTTCTCATAGGTACGTGTTAATTCTTCCTTTTTTTTATTAAGAATGCGTTTTTTGCGTACAAAGACAAGGAAAAAAAGCAAAGTAAAAACAGCAAGTACTACTGCGCCAACACTTGCTATAATTATCGCAACTACGATGTCGTCATTGGCTTTCTCCATACGATAAGCGCTATTGATATACAACTATACAAAATTATACTAAGATAACGCGGAATTATGTTATACAATGGCGTGTTGAAAATCATAAGATGATTTAACAAAATGTAGTTGTATAACGAAAGGCAAATGGTTATTCCTGAATAAAAAATAAGTACACCAGATGCGATAAACAAGCCCGCCGAATAGTGTTTTTCTTTTACGTAATTGTCGTGAAGTAGATATTCATAAAAGTGCAGGCATGCAAAAATAACCTGGATAATTCCACCATATGCAATGATGTAATTGTTAAAAGTGAATGAGGTGCACGCGTAATAGATTAATGAGGATATGATATAGGTTGTTGTCAGCAAAATAATTGTTTGCTTGTGCTCTTTAGCGGTGGAGAACCGATAAAAGACAAAGGCATAAAAAAAGTGGGAGATGAGATTCAATATATTGTACATCCAGCCTGTACTAAGTTCATAGGTTACATATAAGTACTTAGCCACAAGCTCAATGACAAGTACCAGTAGAAGATATGGTACGAAAGAAATCATAAAAGAATTTTTGAGCTTTTTGATGTATATTAAGGACACCAGTAAACTCAAAAATTCGAAATAATGTTGTACACTTAACTTCATTAAGGGTGGATTTCTCCAAGATTATATGGATTCGCTTTGCCTCCCAGCTTGTCAATACCCGATGTAATCTCAGCTGCATTTGCATCATTGTATGGCATGAAAAACACAGTTACTCTGCCAATCAATTTAGGGTCTGCATTAAAATATGTGATTAATTCCTTGGTGTAAATTCCTAATGAGACTCTTACGGTTTTATAATCGGTAGTCGAGCTCAACCTATCCATCCAACCATTCAATGGATCTTTAGTGAATTCTATGTAATCTGTTCTTGGAAGAAGGCCTGTATTTGGTGCTTTTAAGTACTCATTGATACATGCTTCAGCGAGGTCGTATGGAACTTCTCGGTTAAAAAGAGCCACTGAAAATTGAGATTTGTTTTCGTTTGACATAATGTTATAGTTTGTTTATGTAAACTTATTCTTTCTTCAGCTTAAAAGTATAGGGTGTTTTTCACGTATTTTATGTTTAAAACACTATGGGTATTACAGTTTTTAACAGGGGGTTAATGTGTTTTATGTTCTTGAACTTTGATACCAGTGGTTGGTTTTGGTTAAAAATCAAAAGAAACGCGTAGTACGCTCTTTTCAAAGCTTGGTTTTACTGTCACATTTGAGTTCGTGTGGCAGTAACAACCATAGCTGTATGGGGGATTATTGATTAATTATTTTCAAGATAATTAGTTAGCAGATGCTTTAAATAAAGTTCTGGTTTAGGCATTTTAATTACTGTTCCCGGTTCCTTATCTTGAGATTGTTTAATATAATTCGCTTTTATTTTACCCCAATCTTTGGAATACAGTTTAATAAACATGTCCACAAAGTCTTTGTCTGTGTAGCCCTCAGGAAGTTTACTTAATACTGCTTCAATTTTCTCTTCTTTTCTATGTAATACTGCCATAATGATTTTAATTGGGGCTGCTAAGTTAGGGAAATAAATACACAATAAAGTACCATGGCAAGTATTGAAGCCAGAAGTGTATTTAGAAAATTCACCATATCATTTCCTATATAGTTTTTTCGTTCAATTGTAGCCCCAAGCATGGAATCTATAAGGTTACCGAGAATACCGGAAATGGCAACAATAAGGCATTTTTCATCAAAACCTCCATAAATGAAAGCAATTACAAAAGCACCACAAGCACCAATAAGTGTCCCTTCAACACTCACAACTCCATCTAAACCATTAGCTTCTCTTTTTAAATTGAGTATGTTGTAAAATTTACTCCCATAGATCATTCCTAATTCTGAAGACAGGGTATCGGCGAGGGCAGATGCTAAACTTGCTGCCATCATTAAAATGTAGAGCTCTGAGTGATTGTAATCTATAATTGCCAAACTGCCAAGTATTGCTGCAACACCTCCATTGGCAAACACCTGCCAGATGTTTCTTCCTTTGCTCTCTAAAACTTCAGGATGATATTTGGCTTTTATATGCCTTTTATGAGAGGTAGCCAGTACGCTAAGAATAAAAAGGGCTACCAGCATGAGGATACCTTTTTCTTTAGCCCCGCTATATACCAGAAAGCCAATAAGCCCAGCGGCAAGAGATGCCGGGAGAGTTAGTTTGTTTGCTCTTACACATATTACCATCATGGCAATAAGTAGGGGGGCAATAATAAGTAAGTTCATTTAAAACAATTGCAAGTTAACCGTTGGCTCTGTTGAAGAAGAGCCGGTCTTAGTACTGGTCTTTGCCTTATGTTTACTTATCCAGGTAAGATAATCCTCAGTTTTAACTGGCTTCTTTAATAAACCAGATGCAAATTGCATTTGCGAAATTCGTGCTTCAATTGTTTGTCTAAATTTTTGAAGCAAGTGTTGTATTTGCTGTTGAATTTTGTTTTTAGGCTTAATTCTGATGTTTTTGTTTACGGGATTAAGAAGTTGCATCGTTATTTCCTTACCGAAGTAAGCCAATGCCGATTCTATTCTTTCTTGTAGTACCTGCTGATCTTTAAAGCCATCTTGCTTATGCAGCTGTTTTACCTGTGTCTGAAATCTGTCTGATAAAGCAATTAGGTCGGTGGTCGACTTATTCAATTGCGAGAGTAAAGATTTAAACTCAGGAAGGTGCGATTTAATGATCTCAGAATTCGAACTGATGGTTTCCAGTCCACTAAGTATTCGGTTAAACGAGAAATGGTTTAGCACAACCTGAAGAATGAATTTTTCTTGTTCTGTAATTAGAATATTATCTAATTCTTCTTCTTTGGCAGGCTTCATGTAATTGATAACCTCAGCGTTTGATCGTAAGCTCTCAGTACTGATTTTAGACCTCAGAATTAGCCCGTTTAATGTCCTTACACGACTTAAAGCCACATACACTTGACCAGCGACAAATGATTTCCCTGCATCAATTACAGCATTGTCAAATGTTAATCCCTGACTTTTATGAATAGTTACAGCCCAGGCAAGTTTAATTGGGTACTGTGAAAATTCTCCTACCTGCTGCTGTACAATAGCATCTTCAGGATCGGCTTTGTATTCAAAAGACTGCCATGATGTCTTTTCTAATAGCAGATCATCTTCTTGTGGAAAGGAGATGTAGATATGACCGTCTTTAATAGACTTCACTTTTCCTATTTTTCCGTTGTAGAATTTCCGATCATCACCTGTATCATTTTTTATGAACATGATCTGAGCACCTTCCTTAAGTTTTAGTGTCTGCTCTACTTGGAGGCCAAGATCTCTGAACTCACCACTAATTTCACCCTCAAAAGTATATTCTTCACCAGTAAGTTCATCTAGTTTTTCCTTGTTAATTGTATTAGCCTCAGCATTGTGGGAGGTAATGATAATAGGATTTAGATCATCAGTGGGGCTGAACTGAGGGTCGTATCTTTTATTTAAAAGATTCAAACTACTTTCACTAATCTGATTGTTTCTGATATCATTAAGAATATTGATGAATTCAGGTTCAGTTTGTCGGAATACAGTGGTAAGCTCTATTTGTAAAAGTGGATTTCTGCGTACTACAAGTGCATCAAAGAAATAAGGAGATGGGTATGCTTTGCTAAGAAAAGCCCAATCTTCTCTTTTGGTAACTGGCGGCAACTGATATAAATCACCGATTAGTAGGAGCTGAACACCTCCAAAAGGCATGGTGTTTTTTCTGACAGATCTTAGTATTGCATCAATTACATCAAGTAAATCGCAGCGCACCATTGATACCTCATCAATAACAAGTAGTTCCAGCTCATTAAACAGGTTCATCTTATCTCTGGTATAACTTAGATCAGACACCATAGATTGGATAGAAAGTATACCTGCTTGAAGATTCTCCAAACTAATATCTCCTGGGAAGAAAGAACCTGGGGGCAATTGGAAAAAGGAATTGATAGTGGTTCCTTTGGCATTCATTGCCGCAACTCCGGTAGGGGCGACCACTGCCATTTTTTTAGAGCTACTTTCTTTTATCCGTTTAAGTAGGGTTGTTTTTCCTGTTCCAGCTTTTCCAGTTAGAAAGATATTCTGATTGGTATAGTCAATAAAAGATAAAACTCTGTCGAAAATTGAATTAGAAAAACCGCCATTACTCATATGGCAAATTTAATTGAAATTTTTTGGTGTTTAGCTTAATGTTGAAATGTATTGGTTTCTGAATAGTCAAAAAAATACTATCTTTCAATTGATTTTAACGCCTTAATTTATTGCTATGAAGTTTCGAGTTTTTAATAACCTGAATTCTAGGTTATGTTTTGTGTTTTTTCTTGTTACTATAGTGAATTGTGCCTACTCTCAAGAGAAAACTGCATCAAAAATGCAGGTTTTAAATGGCATAACAAGCGTGAAAAAGACTGATCAGATTCAAACAGTAAATTGGGTGGATTTTAAACATCCTGAAGGTGCATTTACCGTAAAAATGCCGGGCAAGCCGGAGGAAGTTAAAAAGGAGGTGCCTAATGCATCTCATCCTGGTTATCCGCCTTACATACTTAAGATGTATATAGTGGTTGACAGTATAAACTTTGCCACTTACTTAGTAAGGTATAATGATTATCCTGCTGGTTTATACCTGGCTGATAAATCATTGGCTTTTAGTGCTTCAATAAAGGAATTAGAGGGTAAGGGTAAAATCGTTAAAGCGCCAACTGTAATCTTTAAGGATGGCCATGAAGGGCGGAAATTGGATTTGTCTATTGCAGATTACTACATGCAAGTTGAACTCTATGTAAGGGGTAACCGTATTTATTTGCTACTTAAACAAACACTTAAAGATGATGCATTAAGAGACGACGGCTTTTTTGACTCTTTTCATTTTGACAAGTATGCACCCAATAAGGGGGTTGCTTTCTCTGTTGGAAGTTTCAATTTAACAATGCCTGAAAAACCGTTTAAATTACTGGAGAATAAAACTGGGGGAGCCTCTATTTTAAAGGAAGATAATATTTATTATGCCACGAATAAGAATTCTGGAGGGGTGTACGCTATAGAAAACGGAGAGCTAACTAAGTATACTAGGATAAAGGACTTAGATACTATGTACGCTAAATTTGTCAAGGAAATGAATGCAAGTGAGGACAGTCTTTATAAAACATTAGACGTCCAAATAGGTGGTGCTAAAGGCAAAGAATATTACAGTTCCAATAAAAAAACCGGAACAGAAAAAAGGAGTAGAGTATGGATTAAGGATGGACAGTTCTATTATCAGACTGTAAACGTGAGTAAAGAAGAGATTTTAAATGGTGAGATTGATAATTTTTTTAATTCAGTTAAGACTAAAGCAGGGTTTAAGCCATTTGATCTAAAGTCGTCTAAGGCTGCATTAATTATGGATGATCTGAAGAGTAAAGACACATTGATTAGTAATGCGGCTTATAATGCTTTGAGCGTTTATGATTTCGATAAAAATGAATTGCCAGTTATTTACACTGCCTTAAAAAGTAAATATCAGGATGATACAATTAAAAACGGAACTAAGGTTTTATTAATCAAAATCCTAAATGCCATTAATGACGAATATACTGTTGCTAATTTAAAGGAAGTATTTGAGGATAAGAGCAATACAGATTTGATTAGAGCTACTGCATTATATGAGGTAACTCGTATTGATAAAAATAGCTACGATTGGTATTTTAATTCCTTAGTAAGTAATAAACCTTTTAGTATTGAAAACTACTGGGTACTGTTTTCTCCTTTAAGAGATTCTTTGTCGTATAGCGCGGAGCATGTAGATAAATTAGTCGGTTTGCTTGATGTTAACGTATATAGAGATGATGTTTTAGGTATTTTTTCGAACATGCTGAATGCTGAGAATAAAACTAAGTATTCTACCTTAATTCAAGGTCATAAGCAGCCAATAAGTGCTAAAGCTTTGGAAGACGTGGATTTGTTTTTGAAGGAGTATAATACAGGCAATCAAAAGGAAATTCCTTTAAAATTGTATAGTTATCTAAATATCCTTCCTAGTTTAGAATTGCCCAAATTAACCGATGAGTTTACAAATAAGCTACTTACTGTAGACTCACTTGGGTACGTACATCGCCTTTGTATGGTTGCTCGGATCAAGACAGGTTTGGTATTAAATAAACAGAAACTTAATTCACAACTGGATAGTCTTTATTCTCGGTATGATATTATGGAAGCTTTTAATGAAGTAGGCAAACTTAAAGATATACCTCAGAAATATAGGGAACATGACGAATTCGCTAAATTGCTATTATATAATTATGTTGCTGAGGAAAGCGATTATCCTGAATCTATTCAACTTATAGGTACTACAAAAGAAACGAATGGAACCTATTATGTTCTTGGGTTTTCTTATATGGAAGAGGGAGTGAAAAAAGAATATGTAGGAGTTGTGGGTCCCTTTGGTAATCAAGGTGAAGAGCTTAAGTTCGGAAGCTATGAAAGCTTCACTAAGTTTGAACCTAAAGAGATTGATTGGAAAGTCCAGGCAAAGGGCTTGATTGCAGAGCTTAATGAAGAGTAGCCTCTACCTGTTATAAGGATGTTCATTAACCCAACGGAACTTTCTTTCTGTAAGTATAAACTTCTTTTTATTTAAAGTAAGGGTAGCAGGGGTGCCAAATATGTCACCTTTTAGTATCAGCTTATTACTGTCGGCAAATTGGTAATTAAGCGTGTAATTTACTTTTGGGTCGTCAGTGAAGGCAATACTTATGGTCTTGGACGCTGAATCAACTCCGTAGGTACACCAGGCTGTTTCCTCATTATTGTAGTGGATATAAGCACTGTTTTTTCTATCGAAAGCTATAAAATTCCATTTGCGCTTTAAAAATGAGTTGCCTGAAATGGAATCATTCTTATCCGGTTTTAAGGATTCAATTGTATATGCTCCATAAACTGGTGATTTATCGTCAACTTTTTCGTCAAGTAAGGCAATCTTTAGTGCCATAGTTAATGGTGCTCCTGCATACAATAGTACCGCAGCATACTTTAATACCAACTTGGAAATACCCAACCATTTTGCTTTAAAAATTGGGGCCTTTAGTTGGTTTAGTTTTACTAGTTCACCTTTAAAAAAGAACTTAATCAAGTTCATAATATTAGGCGACAGTATGATTAGACACATAACTACAAGCGCAGTGCTTACAATTTTTACAGGCACATCAAAGAAATAGTTGATAGCCATAATATTTGCTGAAGTCATTAAGCATAGGAAAGCACCTATTGTAGCTGTCTTTCTGAAAAACAATAAAATACCCATCAATTCGGCTGTGAACATAAACCATTTGTAGCCTTCAGAAAAACCTAAAAATCTCCAGGCAAGTCCCATTGGTGAGGATTCTCCATAAGTAGTTGACAGCTGACCAAGATAGAGGGAAGGGAATTGGCCTTCGTTGAGTTTAGCAATAGCGTAGTGCGCTAACATAAAGCCTACATAGAACCGCAGCAAAACGGTAAGCCAGTAAAAGAGTTGATCGTGACTCTTTCTTTTCCTATCTAATATAGACCATATAAATGTTCCAAACAAAGTGATTAATAATACACAAAACAATAGCACATAATTGTAAGTTGTGTCTCCGCTACCATTAGTGAAAACAGTAATTGGTTCTGGAAGATTTAAATATTTCTGGGCAAACCATGGAATGAAAGATTGAAGGGCAGATGTGGTGTATCTTTCAATATAATATAGGAATGGTAAACCTCCATTATTGAAGCATAAAACAAAAAAAGAACAAAGTAAAAACAGAAATCTGGATGAAATGAGAGAGACGTATTTGATCATGGTTTGTGTTCGGTTGTAATTACGATAAGCAATCGTTAAAGTAAGAAAATAGTTGTTATCTTGGTGGATAAGAATCGTATTTTTTGTCAAATAGCAATTAACCGCATCTCTAAATGAAACACTTTATAATAGTAGCACTAATTCTAATATCAATTACTTCATGCAATTATGCTCAACAACCTACAAGTGTCAAGTCTGAATTACCTGATAGAATTAGTAATTATGAGGATTGGAAGAAAGAAGCTGAGTCAAATATTAGACTAAACCCTAAGTTTGGTAATGCCGTTAAATCAGAGAGACAAAAAGAAGCAGATCAACAGCTTATCGATGATTATCTGAAGCAACAGGGGAGTCATCATAAGGCATCCGAGGTGCTCATAAAATTAGGTTTTGATTATCTTTATAGAGGGGATTTTAGGACTGCAATGTACAGGTTTAATCAAGCCTGGCTACTAGAACCTAAAAATGAAAATGTATTCTGGGGTTATTCGGCTGTTTACTTTACACTTGGAAATCATGAAATGGCAATGGAACAATTGAATGAAGGACTTATTTTGAACCCTAATAGCTCAAATATACTTACAGATAAGGCAACGATCTATTATGCTAAATTTCAAACGAGCAATGATCCAAAAGATTTGTCTGCCGCTCTGGATTTATTAAACCAGTCGTATAAGATAGATTCCACAAATCAGAATACTTTGTTCAAGTTATCCGTAGTCTATCTTATGAAGAAGGATTGTAAAAATGCATTAAAATATTATGACGAATGCAATATTCTTGGAGGTAAGCCTATTACCAAAGAATTTACAAAAGCTCTTCAAGAACTTTGCGGCAAGAAGTAACGTAACTTTTTGAAAGATCTTTAGCCGCTTTAGCTTCAATATTGGGTCATTTTTCTAAATTTAGGCACCTAAACCAATTTAATCATGAAATTTATTTACATCATTGCAGGGGTATTACTTACAACTATATTAAGTACAGCCAATGCACAGCAAAAAGAAACCACTAAAAAGAACACCAAGAATAAGGTGATCGTAGCTTATGTTACATCGTGGGGGAAAGTTTTCCCTGATCCAAAACTTGTAACGCATATCAATTATGCTTTTGGCCATGTAAATAAAACATTTGATGGAGTCACTGTTGAGAATGAAGGTCGTTTGAAAGATATTACGGCATTAAAAACCAAGTATCCTGCGTTAAAAGTATTACTTTCTATAGGTGGCTGGAAAAGTGGAAGATTTAGTGAAATGGCTGCATCTGAAGAAAACAGAAGTAAATTTGTAGAGGATTGTCAGCGAGTGGTAAATGCATTTAACTTAGATGGAATAGACATAGACTGGGAATATCCAACTAGTTCAGAAGCCGGAATTTCGTCTTCTCCTGATGATACCAAAAACTACACTTTACTGATGTCTGAGATCAGAAATAAAATTGGCAAGAAAAAACTGCTTACACTAGCGTCAGTTTCAAATGCGAAATACATCGATTTTAAGGCCATCACACCAATAGTAGATTTTGTGAATGTAATGACTTATGATATGGGAACTCCTCCCAATCATCATGCAGGACTTTACCACTCAGAATACACCAAGGACATCAGTGTTGATGAAGGGGTTACGGCGCATTTAAATGCAGGTGTCCCAGCCAATAAGTTAGTTCTTGGGATTCCTTTTTATGGTCATGGAAAAGGTGATATTGCCTGGTATATTGATTATAAAGACATTGTAAAACTAAATGGCTACACTAAAAAATGGGATGATGTAGCTAAAGCTCCATACTTAACTAACGATGCAGGTGAATTTGTGTTGACCTATGAAAATCCGCAATCCATAGCTATAAAATGTGCTTATTTGTTGGATAAGGGGATGTTGGGCGCTATGTATTGGGATTATACAGCGGATACAGAAGATGGAGAATTACGCAATGCCGTTTACTCAGGAGTTAAAGGGAAATAACTGTATTTACTAACGCTCTTTCTCAAGTACTTCCGCTAGTTCTGCAGATTTGTTAAACTGTGGATTATGATCAGATTTGAATATCAGGTATTTATAACCTCTTTCTTTGGCTCTTTCACCATAGAAGTAAAAGTCGTCTTTTTCTATATTAGCACTATCCTCAGCGGTTAATATATAGGTTGCAGGCAATTTTAGTGCTAATGGATTTTTTCTGGAAACAGGCTGCGTAAAAGTTTTAACAGATTGAGGTACATCTTTTGGTGCAGCCTGATTTGGCTTAACCCATTGAGGAACCATAAATCCATTTGTTGATGCAAACTTAGGGGTGTTAGTACTACCTCCTCTGGATGTTGCTAGGCTTTCTCCATCGTCAGGCAGAATTGCGTCAAGAAAAACTAATTTTTTTATTCGATCAGGGATACTGTCTGCTACTCCTGTAATTACCATGCCGCCATAACTATGACCAACTAAAATAACATTCTGTAAATTCTCATAAAGGATCAGATTAACTACGTCCTTTATATGGGTATTCAGATCAATATCAGGAGAACTTAAATGTACACGTTCACCCTGACCAGTTAAGCTTGGTCTGTAGACAATATTTCCATGAGCCGACATTATTTCATCAACGTTTTTAAAAGCCCAGCCACCACCCCATGCACCATGTACTATTACGTAGACAGGTTTTTCTTGTGCAATGCTAGTACTTGTGATGAATGCGCTTAAAAAACACGCAATGATTAAGAATGATTTTTTTAGAAATATGATCATGCGTTTAAATGTAAGTAGTTTGAATCTAAATATAGTAATAACTTAATTGAAATAATTATGGTAAATTAGGTTAGCCTAAATCATTTGGTATGACGCCAGCACTAAAGGAAGTTTTCATTAAGGAATTGCTTGCCAATAGAATCTCCCTTTCGGGATTTCACTCGCTTCTTGCAGCTGTAAATGAGCAAGATCTTTCGCTCATTATTCAACGAATTTATGATCTTAATGATACACAGGTACGAAAGATTGCAGCACTAGGGCCTATAATGGCCAAGGTAGATGCAGTAAAGAATAGCCAGCGTAATGGTAAGTTCCTGAACAAAATTAAAGGTGGTTTTCGAAAAAATGCGAACAACAAGGTCATACTGGTAGAAGGAGATTCCTGGTTCAATTATCCAATTTTATTGAGCGATGTTATCGACTGGATAGGGATGGAGAAGAATATGGCTGTTTATAGTCTTGCCTCCGGTGGAGATTGGTTACTGAATATGCTTAGTGCGAGAAGGTATGTTGAGCAGCTGTCAACTATGCATCCTGATGTATTCATCATAAGTGGTGGAGGTAACGATTTGGTAGGTAGTAATAGAATTGCGGCGATGGTAGATCCAAAAGGAGAATCAGATGAATTCATCAATAGTCCATGGGCTCAAGGAGTGATGCGGAAATCAAAAACAGAATTTGATCCGCATAAGTTTAACAGAGGGCTGAAATTCCTATCTAAAGACTTCTTCGCACTATTGATGTTTTTTCAGCTTCAATATTACAATCTTTTTAATGGCATCCTTACTTCTGGAACTGGAAATCCAGCTAATGGCAAGTTTCCAAATATCAAGATCATCACTCAGGGATATGACTATGTCATACCGAGTAGGAAATTAGGCTTCGGCTTTAAGCCCTGGCGTTGGTACAAGCCGTTTTCAAGGATGTTTCTTGGGCATGGCAGCTGGTTGAAAACGCCATTGGATTTAAGGGGAATTTCTGATTCTAATGTACAAGAGGATATTATGTATTCTATGATCTATCTCTTTAATGAAATGATGATTGAAACGGGACAATTTTTTAAGGAGATTGCTGGTTATGATTGTGTCTTTCACATAGATTCCAGAGGTGCAATAGGTAGAGATGGCTGGACAGATGAACTTCATCCACTACCTGAGAATTTTAGGAAAGTGGGGAAAGTATTTATAAATTGTATTAATGGTATGCCATCCTCAACTGGGTTGGTTTATGAGGTTCCTCATTCAACGGAAAGAATATGAAAGCCATACTATGGATTATCTTTGTTATTGTGTTTTCTGTTTTGTGTTTTCAGGATCATACCCTAATTAAAAACAGCAACAATGGGATTGTACATCTTGAACTGGCAAATACTGAGCTTGGAGTACAAATTCTAAAGGAATGGCATCAATGTCATTATGGGGAGTTAACATTGTTGGATGTTGCCCGCAATCATACCCGGTTAGATTTTCTTTTTATTTTTGTTTATGTATCACTGATCATTTCGATGTCTAATTGGCAAATGCAGCGGGAGCGGAGAATGTTGCATAATGAATTACTACGTTTTAATCTTTTTGTTACTGTATTGGCAGGGTTATTAGATTTTATAGAGAACTTTAGGATTCTACATAATTTTCAGCATATAGGTTCCCAGTCTGAATACTGGGGAACTAATTGGCTATCCTCTATAAAGTTTGGACTAATTGGATTTGCCATATTGGTTTTCTTGATTTCCTTGTTAACAATGAGACGAAAAGATAGGATTGAGAAGTCTCTATAAATCTGCGAGTATTGGGAAATGAGGGTGTCTTTGAACACCCTCATTAACTTACTTACAATCCCTCATGTTCCAGGGACGCTAAACGTGCCAGCATTTCTAAACACGCTCCCTCATGAATTACCTCCCAACTATTCTGACTACTGCCACCTCTAAAATCACCATTTAATAAATTTGTTGATCTGTTACGGCAACTCGATAGCCATGCATTGGCTAATGTTTTCTGATACGCTTTCACGTAAGTTTTATTTCCGTCTTGTTTGTACAATTCAATAAAACCTCTAAACATAATCGCTTGAAACCATACATGTCCGGGCTCTAAAATCCTGAAAGATTCACCTATTGTGTAAGAATTGAAAGGAACAAACCACTTCCTATAAGCTGATTTTGCTATATTTTGAGCATCCATTAAGTACTGACTTTCGCCTGTAATCTTATGTAACAGGGCAGCAGCTTGCATGGGTTGACCAGAATTGTAACTGTGTTTATCTTTAGCAATAATCAAGCTCGAATTTGGGTCATTCTCATCTGATAAATGAGCATTATCCCAGTACAAGTAGTCGGCTGGATCCTGGAAAGTTTTTTTGCACCATGCATACAAATCTTTGGCACTTTTAAGGTAAGTAGCATCGTTTGTAGCTAGGTACAACTTCGCTGCTAATACAGATGCTGGAGCTGTAGAACAAGTGTTCTTAGAGTTTCCATATTCTTTCCAATAGACTCCGCCACCCATTTTGCTATCTGTCCCTGCTAATATAAAAGTCCAAACCATTTTTGCTCTGGTAAGATATGCCGCATTTTTGGTTAAAAGATAAAGGTCGACCATGTCAATACCCACCCAAATATTATCATCATAATATCTCTCATCACCAGTTCCTGGGTACACGGCATAAGCTTCAGCTTTACCATCTCTGGTATTACGAAACTTGTCGATACCGGTAAGTAATCTGTTGTCGTAAAGATTTGCATATTTTGTTTTGTATTCTGGGTATGCTTCTGCGGCTTCTTTTAATGCAGCATATCCTGAAAATGCGGCTCCATGACCCCATATTACAGCTGCACCATCCCAATAACCATCTGTGTGTGGGTAATTGGAACTCCATATGTCCCTGGCTTTACCATCAAGGTATAATTTAGTTAAGGCACCCATCAGGGTATCGGCTCTCTTCAGAAATACAGGGGTAAGGTCTGGAACTCCTGGCGAATACGGCGTTGCTTGTGCATTTGCGTTGGTTGATCTGTGCCCAGCCTTGTTAATAGCCACGACACTTATTGTATATTTGGTGACCGCAGGAACAGTAATGGTCATTTTTACTTCTGTAGCTTTGGTCGCGTTTATTACAATCGGATTAGGACTAGATAATGCAAGCACCGGACTAGCGGGCACGTAAGTAATCTCTATCTTCATTAAGGCTTCATCATTTGGGTTTGTCCAGCTGAGCTCGATCTCATTCTCTTCACTTGTTGGAACAGCTTTTAGTTTAGATACAGGATCTATTGTTGCACCAATGGTATCTTCGGGTAAATCAATCTCTTTATTTTTTTTGCACGACACCATAATAATGGAACATGCACTTATCATTAAAAGTATTACGGTTATTTTTTTCATTTTAAAAGTGTTGGGTATGATTTTTAAAAATTAATTAGGGCAACCTTTGTTTACAAAAACGGTTTTTGGAGCCTTTGTTTGAGTGTAATCGCCACCCTTTTTTGCATTGGCTATAATTAGGTTAGTTTCATATTTGCCACCATTGCTATCCTGAATAAAGCCGGTTTCGACGCCTGCTGTAAAATTCCATCTGGCTAGAAGTCCGGTGTTATCCTGCGTAGCTAAAGCACACATGTTATCTTTAATTTGCTGTGCAGTTCGGGCAACGGTCCATACACGTGCTTCAGACACTGTCCCTCTCATTGCGCGGAAATCTTGCCCGAAAGCTCTACCAATCTCAAATCTATTTCCATCACCGCTTGATGTTAGATCAATAACAGAATGAGTTTCTTCCTGTCTGGCTACAATCAGTGGATCCTGAATACCGTTGATGTATAATTTATACTTATCCTTTACATCTCCTTTTGTACAATCAATGACAAGAGCTATGTTCATCCATTCATTAAGGTTAAAACTTTTTGTACTCTCCAGTGTGATCTTATCTCCTAATCCGGCTATTTGAATAGGGTGGGTGTCTCTATAATCATCATTTTTGCCTCTGATGATCAGCTGGCCTTCCAGTCCCATGAATGTCTGCAGGCCTCTGTATCCATCAATTTTACAGGTCATCTCAAATGTTACCTGTTTTAAGCTTTTTACGGATTGGTCCACTATAGCAATATCAGTGAAATTGGCATAGGCAAAGTATTGATCACTTAGGTTCATGGCATAATCAGGCCCGTTTACCGTAACATTGACTGTCGTTTTCTGACCTTTTTTATCTTCAATATTTACAGCGGTTGTTCCGTTGATTTTACCTCTGATAGTGATCACATTTCCTTTTATAAAAGCTTTTGCTACTAGAGGGTTAGCTGCGGTTGCTTTATAATCGCCATTACCAGAGCTAACAGTTATTGTTTCGCTACCCTGCACGGCAGTCAGGGTTACCGAAGTTTTGTCGACAATTAAAGCTGTTGGAGCTAATGTGGTCAGGGTGATTACTGCTTCCTTGCCTAAGGCATCAGTTACTTTCACTTTTGCGGTACCTGCGGCAGTTGCTTTTAGGCTGAATTTGCCGTGGGATTCCAATTTGGTGTTGTTTATTTCTATAAACTGACCTGAGTTGTCTAATAGCTCAGTTTTATATCCAAAGTTACCAGTGTTAATGGCGACTACAATTTCGTCTTTTCCGGGAACACCCACTTCCAATGTTGCTTCGTTCTTATCCAGACTTAAATCGAATATTTTTGCTATTACCACATCAATACTTGTTCTTTTAAACATTTTATCTGTTATCACAATAACAGCATTTGCTCTTTCCTCTTTTGTAGTTGCGGTTATGGTGATTACATTTCCTTCAATAGTTGCTTTGGCAACCTTCTCATTGGAGGATACTGCAGTATATTCCCCATTACCTGTTTCAATATTAACACTTAAGCTATTATCCGGTGTTAAGGCAATGGTGGATTTGTCGAGTTTCAATTCGACGACATTAAAGTCATTTTCTTGTTTGGAGCAGCTCAACAATGCAAGTTGTAGTCCAACGATTAGACATAAAAGAACGAAATGATTTTTTTTAAACATAATGGATTTGGTTAGTAAAGGGTTGATTGGATTTTTCATAGTTCTCCCGTGACACCTTATTTAAAGCATCGGGCAGGGGAATTTGATAATATTACTTATTGCAGTATGTAGATGGATGATTTATAATCAAACTATTCACGTTAATTGGGGGGTATTCGCTTATTGAAGAATACTACTTTAGGAATTGCAATTTCGTGAATTGCATGGGTCTGGAGCTTGTTCATTAGATGATTGGTTTATTTGGTTATTCACAAGATAATTAATGAATTAGTAAGAAACAAATTATTTGGTAAATCGTTTTACCTGATATTGCGAATCGCCAAGGAAATGTAATTGACTAAGGCATGCAACATAAGTAATCCAGTGGTGTCTTATTGACATTAACCGCTTTAGATGAAACCTTACCTAACTCTGTTCTTCTTGTTTTCGTACAGCCTAATGTGTCAGGCTCAGGATCCTTCTGTGCAAAAACAGTTGCAAGCGGTAAGAACCACAGAAAGCCCAAAAATAGATGGTATTCTTGATGACCGTTGTTGGATTAATGTTCCAATAGCTACAGATTTTTTCGAAATCAGACCAGTACCGGGTAGAGTAGAAGGTAAAGATAAGCGCACAGAAATGAAGGTGTTGTACGATGATGCTGCAGTTTACGTTTATGCCCGAATGTTTGATCATCCAGATAGTGTTTCTCATGAATTGGTCTCTCGTGATAATATCGGTAATGCTGATTTTATCTCCATAGTATTCGATCCATTTTACGATAAGATGAACGGCAATGGTTTTTTTGTAACAGCTGCTGGAGTTCAGTTCGACGCTAAGTATTCGCAAATTGGGGATGAAGATTCTAACTGGAATGCTGTTTGGGAGAGTGCTGTAAAAATTGACAACAAAGGATGGACTTGCGAAATGAAGATTCCTTACTCTGCTTTGCGCTTTTCGGCAAAGGATATTCAAAACTGGGGCTTAAACTTTAGTCGTCGTATTCAACGCTCCAATGTCCAGACCTTTTGGAGTTTTGTTAGCCCCAATGTAAATGGTTTTATGAATCAGGAGGGGCTGTGGATGGGAGTTAAAGATATAAAACCTCCTTTACGCTTGTCTTTTTCCCCCTATCTTTCTGCTTATATAAATAACTATCCCGCTAATATTCCTGGAATAAAAAATACAACAGCGCGTTTTAATGGAGGTATGGATGTAAAGTATGGTATCAGTAATAGCTTTACGCTGGATATGACTTTGGTGCCTGATTTTGGTCAGGTACAATCTGATAACCGAATCCTAAACTTAACGCCATTTGAAGTCAAGTTCAATGAAAACCGACAGTTCTTTACTGAAGGAACCGAGTTGTTTAACAAAGGTGATCTGTTTTACTCAAAGCGTATTGGTTCCATTCCAAAATACTACGATTATTCCAAAGTAAATGGCTCTGAAACAATTATTAAAGATCAAAGTGAAGCAAAAGTATTGAACGCTACTAAAATCTCCGGGCGTACAGCGGGAGGATTAGGTATTGGTATTTTTAATGCGGTTACAAAAGCCATGCAGACAAAGGTGGAGGATCATCAAGGAGGCATACGAGAAATCCAAACACAGCCATTAACCAATTACAATATCCTGGTGCTCGATCAATCCTTAAAAAACAACAGTTCTGCAACTTTTATCAATAGTAATGTTTTAAGGCAAGGTGCTGCTTATGATGCCAATGTAAGTGCTTTGCTATTTAATCTTAATGATAAAAAGAACGTTTACTTTTTCAATGGGGCAGGTAAAATGAGCTATTTAAAAGGTGCTAGCAGTCGTACAGGATTCAATTATGAATTCAAAGGAGGGAAGCAAAGCGGAAATTTCAGGTGGAGTTATAATCAAATCTATGCCGATGATAAATTTGATAAGTCTGATATGGGGTTCTTTACGAACAATAACTTTTTAGATCAGCAGTTGAATTTTGGATATAATAATTACAAGCCTACTTCGTGGTACAATCAATTGGAAAGCTGGTTTAATATAGCGTACTCTAGGCGCGTTAATCCAGGCGACTATCAGCGTTTTGGTATAGTTACAGGGGCCTGGATGCAATTTAAGAGCTTTTGGTCGGTGGAAACCGATTTGGAATATGGTGCAGAAGGAAATGATTTCTATGAATCCAGAAATGGTCAGGTTTACAAAGCTCCTGCTAAATTTGGCGCGTCAGTTTATGTAAATCCAAATAAGGCTAAAGCATATAATTTTGGTGGAAATGTAAAATACTTTAGAAGGGAACTTTTTAATGGAGAGGAGTATAACTTCTATTTCTTTCAAAACTTAAGACTAAATGATCGAATTGCTTTCGGTCTGGATTTGAATTTTAATCCAAATTACAATTATGTGAGCTGGATTAAGGCACAGACAGATCAGGCAATTTTTTCTCGTTATAACCGGAACACAGTCGAAAACTCTTTTGATGCAAAATACTCTTTCAGCAATAAAATGGGGGTTTCTGTGGTGGTGAGGCATTATTGGAGCGATAGAAGAAATAAAGAGTTTTACCTGCTAACAAATCAGGGAACATTAGCTGCTTATCAAGGAGAGCTACTAACTGGAACTGATAGGAATTACAATGTTTTCAATGTCGATTTAATTTATACATGGCAATTTGCTCCCGGTAGTGAGATGACTTTATCTTATAAGCAAGCTGCAGAAACAAATGATAATTTTTATACTGAGCGATATAATAGAAATCTAGAGAACATTCTCTCCGCACCGCAAAATACCAGCTTATCTGTAAAGGTTTTATACTACATAGATTACTTAAACCTGCGTAAGAAAAGAAAATAAGGTGCTTTGAAAATCTCAATAAGATAAGTTTGAGTAATTTTGAGGTTATGGTGAAGCTATCAGAAGAACAAATTCTCTCATTTAACCGTTTGATGTCAGGTTGGATTACGGAGAACAAGCATTTAAGTAAAGCTTTAACTCGCTTTGATCGTTTAATCGTATTAAATAACGAGGTTTTAACATTTGATTTCAATGGGCTGTGTTCAGACTACCAAAAGAAGTTTGTGTTAAATAATTTCGAGTTGTATTGTACTTCGTTGTTTTTAGCTATTAAACCAAGAATGAAGGTCTTTGTTAAAAATGAAGGGTTTCGTGCTTTTGACTTTAATTGTGTTTTTGTTTTAGTGAATCTGCGTCACGAACGAACAGAAAAAGTATCAACCTTCTAAAACCCTATGCATAATTTCCTTTATGAAATAAACATGCCCAGATTTAGTGTATTTTAATATGAACGCAAAAGGACCCAACTTTACATCTAGTTTGGTATTTCTGGGACTTGGGCTTGGTTTCGCAGCTGGAGGATATTCCGTACACCTATCAGGTTCGCGCCATTTGGAAAATGCTGTGGACGCTTACAATCGCTAGTAATCTTTAAAACGCATGCTCTAGTTACTTCTGTTATCTGCCTGCCAGAAGTAACTAGAGTACAATTAAAGTAATTTCAAATCGTCATTTCTAAAATTGGAAAGGAAAGGGCTTTCAGGAGATAGTTCGGTAATTAAGTAATTTATCCTGTTAAGTGGGCAAATCCTGATTCGTTGAGAGGTATTCAGTTTTTCTGCAATGGCTAAAACCGCAACTTTTCTGGAAGCATTTACGATAGCTTTGTTAACCTGTACAATCTCCCAATCCATGTCTGTCAGGCCTTCTTCAACAGAAAAAGCATTGGCGCCAAGCAGGCAAAGGTCTACTTTAAGATCAGATAGCTGATTAATAACACTTGTGCCTGTATGCAGGTTTGCGTTTTTGCTGAGTTTTCCACCTATGGTAATTACTTCTAGATTACTATGTTCTGATAGGGTTATGGCTGCCTGCGGACTCACAGTAAAGAAGGTTGCCTTTAAGCTTTTTGGGATCATTTTAGCGAGTTCAAGGATAGTTGTTCCGCCTTCAGTGAGAACAACCATGTCATTTTTGATCAACTTGAGTGCCTTTTCCGCAATTTTTTTCTTTTCTGCAAGGGCGTATACTTCGTTTTGCAAATTAAAGGGAGCAACAAAAGATTTGCTCGCAGCACCTCCATGAACCTTTAATACTTTGCCTGATTCTGCGAGCTCTTTTAGATCACGTCGAACGGTGTCATCAGAGATGTTCAGTAAGGTGCTCAAATCTGCAGATAGAACCTTGTTGTGGAGGTTAATTTCCCTCATAATCAGTTTGTGTCTTTCTTCTTTTCGCATATGCAGTTTTTAACGGATTTGACAAAAGTAATTTTTTTTTCTGTTAAATATTTGGATGTTATTTATTTTGCGGTTATACTTGTGTTATAAAACGCATAAAAACCGCAAATAGGAAGGTTTGATTAATTTGAACAAGCCTTTAATCATTTTTATAGTTTTTTGTGCTGCTTTTATGCGTTTTCAATATAACTAAACCAAACAACTGTATGAATAAAATTTTAGCATTTATGATCATTCTGTTACTGGTAACAGATGCAGAAGCCAAAAGTTGGCCACTTCAAACTGCCGACCGCATCATTCGAGGTGAGGTAGTTGATGAAAAAAATGAAGCCATACCAGGGGTTTCTGTAAGATTAATAGGAAGTGCACAGGGAACTGTTACTGACGAAAAGGGTAAGTTTTCTCTTTCAGTGGCTTCTGAAAATGATTCCCTTCAATTTTCCTTTATCGGTTATAAAAACAAAACCATTAAAGTTGGCCACTTGCAGGAGCTTAAAGTTAAGCTAGAACCTGACGGAGAGAATAAGCTGAATGAGGTAACTGTAGTTGGTTATGGCACACAAAAGAAGATTTCAGTTACAGGTTCATTGTCTTCAATCTCTGTTAAAGAGATTCAGCGGGTTTCCACACCAGCATTGTCTAATGCAATTGCAGGTAAATTGCCTGGAATAATTACCCGACAGGCAAGCGGTGAGCCTGGTTATGATGCTGCACAGGTTTATATAAGAGGCTTATCTACTTTTGGAAACAATGCCCCACTGATATTAATAGATGGGGTTGAGCGGGATATGAACAACATCAATGCGCAAGAAATTGAGAGTTTTACCATATTAAAAGATGCCTCTGCTACTGCAGTTTATGGGGTTCGTGGCGCTAATGGTGTTATCCTCATCAGTACCAAGCGTGGGGTTACCGGAAAACCTGCTGTAACTTTTCGTACAGAAGCTGCAGCTTTGCATGCTTTAAGATTACCGGAATACATTAACGGACAGCAATATGCTTCACTAATGAATGAAGCAAGAGTGTTCTCAGGTGAACAACCGAGATGGTCAGCTGAAGAGCTTGAGAAATTTGGAAATGGATCAGACCCTTATTTATATCCTAACTCAAACTGGACTGACGCAGTATTGAAAAGAGATACCTGGCAAACCATCAACAACCTAAGTGTGACTGGTGGTAACGATATCATTAAATACTATACAAATGTGGGTTACACACTTCAAAATGGGATCTATAAACAAGATGCCACCAACAAATTCAATACAAATGCCAATATAAAACGCTACAATTTTAGAAGCAATGTCGATCTGAATCTCTCAAAAAGTCTTACTATGCAACTTGGATTGGGCGGTATTATTCAGAACGGTAATTACCCGGGATTCTCCGCTCCAGATATTTTTCAGTCTTTAAAAGTCATATCCCCAATTGCATTTCCCGTTACTAATCCTGATGGAACACCTGGTGGTGCCCAAACTTTTGTGGGATGGAATCCATGGGGAAGGGTTTCTCAATCAGGTTATAGCACACAAGATAGGAGTACATTGCAGGGAACCTTTGCCGCCAGATGGGACATGTCCGAACTGGTTACAAAAGGATTGTCATTGAGAGGCTTATTTTCCTATGACCGCTATAGTCAGACAAATAATGTAAGGATAAAGGAATTTGAGGTAAAACGATACCTCGGTAAAGATCCTGATACTGGAGAGGATTTGTATAGTGCCCCATTTAGAGAAGAAAAACCATTGGGTTATTTTACAGAAAACGGAAGTAACAGAGCGATCTACATGGAAACTCAGTTAAATTATGAACGTTCTTTTGATAAACATAACCTTACCTCGATGCTTTTGTTCAATCAGCGAGATTATGTAGATCTTACGGCGGGTAGCTCTGTTTCTAATCTACCTTTCCGCAGGATGGGATTGGCTGGCAGACTTACCTATAATTACGATAACAGATACCTGGCTGAGGTTAACTTTGGGTACAATGGCTCTGAGAACTTTCCAAAAGGTAAGCGATTTGGCTTCTTTCCTGCGTTCTCCGCTGGATGGGTTATTTCTAATGAAAAATTCTGGCATGTGCCTTCAATAAGTAACTTAAAGATAAGAGCCTCCTATGGAAAAGTAGGTAATGATCAGATCAATCAACGCTTTTTGTTCTTAAGTACTGTAAAAACTCTTGGACAGTCTTACCCATTCGGTCCGGATCAGCAGCTTTTTTATGGAATGGAGGAAAATCAGATCGGTAATCAGGATGTAACCTGGGAACGTGCAACCAAAAGAAATCTTGGTTTGGACCTTGGTTTCTTTGACGATAAAATAACAATACAGGTTGATGCTTTTGATGAAGATCGTACGGGCATCCTTTTGCAACGCCAAACGGTACCTTATGTAACCGGTTTCTTTCCCTGGTCAATTCCTTATGGAAATATCGGAGCTATTAGAAACAAAGGGATAGATGGATTAGTAGAAATGCGAAATACTACATCTGGCGGGTTTTTCTATTCCTTACGAGGTAATTTTACTTTTGCAAAGAATACCATCATAGAAAATGACGAACCTACACGCCGATATTCCTATCTTTCAGGCAAGGGTTTGCCATTAAATCAGAGTTTTGCTTTCATCTCAGAGGGGTTATTTCAAAGTGAGGAGGACATTGCTACAAGTCCGAAACAGAGTTTTTCTATTCCAAGACCAGGAGATGTTAAGTATAAGGATATCAATGGTGATGGTATAATTGATTCTTATGATCAAATTCCGGTTGGCTATCCTCGTCTTCCTCAAATGACATTCGGTTTTGGCGGTACCATCTCTTATAAAAATTTTGACTTCAGTTTGTACTTTACAGGGGCAGCTAAATCAAGTATTTTCCTGAGCGGAACCTCGATGTGGCCTTTTTATGATGGCTTAGGTGTGAATAATGTACTTACTGAATATTACAACAACCGTTGGACTCCCGAGAACAGAGATGGAAAATATCCTGCTATTGACGTGGGTAATAACCCCAATAATTTCCTGAATTCTACTACATGGATGAAGAACGGAAATTACCTTCGGTTACGTAATCTCGAAGTGGGGTACACTTTACCTCAACGGTTATCTGGCAGGATAGGAGTAAGTTCTCTTAGGTTTTTTGTAAACGGGATGAATCTGTATACCTGGGATCACATTAAGATCATCGATCCTGAATCTAATGACGGAACCGGTGGATATCCTTTACAGCGATCATTCAACGCGGGTTTACAAATCGATTTTAAATAGTATAACAGCAACCATAATAAAAGAAATTAACATGAAATATTTAATCTGTGGATTATTGTTAGTACAGCTTCTGATGTTCTCATCTTGTAAAAAAGATTTTCTGGATAAAAGTCCTGAAGAGGACATTACCATTGAAGAAGCTTTTCTTCAGCGTAGGTATGCTGAAGCCTTTTTATCGGATGTTTATGCCGATCTTCCTCTTGAAAACTGGTTTACCGATATGGTTGATCCTAACCCATTTGTTGTTGCATCCGATGAGATGAATGTGCCTTGGCCAGAGAAATTTGCAAAGTTGATGAACAAAGGATCATGGAATGCTTACAATGTAGCCAGTCAACAATGGCGTAATATGTATGAAGGTGTGCGTAAAGCGAATATTTTTCTTAAGCATATTGATAAAACACCACTTGGCAAAGATTTTACACAACAAGATAAGGATCGTTGGATTGGTGAGGCCGTGTACTTACGTGCTTTCTATCACTTTTGGTTAATGCGGATCTATGGCCCGATACCAATTATGGATTACGATGCAGGCGTAGCCGACGATTTTACTAAGATAAAGCGCCAGCCACTTGATAAGTGTATTGAATTCGTTTCCAAAGAATGCGACCGAGCTATTGCTTTGTTACCAATGAAAGCTACCTCAGACAGGAATATTGGAAGGGTTAACGCTGCTGCAGCGCTCGCACTAAAAGCGAGAATGCTCTTGTATGCTGCAAGCCCTTTATGGAATGGTAATCCTGATTATGCGGGTTTCAGCGACAAAGAAGGTGTTAAGTTATTTCCTGCACAGTATCAAGAGGACAAATGGAAACAGGCAGCTATTGCGGCTAAAGAATGTATTGATAAATGCGAGGCGGCGGGATATCAGCTCTTTAAAAAATATGCCGATCCGGTACAGAATTACCAGCAACTATTTCTGGAAAATAACAACATAGAAGTGATCCTTGCCCGCAACTGCACAACGCCAGATATTGGGGGCTATTATCCCGGTATGGCTGAGAAATGTGCTTTTCCGGGAAGCCTTGGTGGCTGGAATGGGTATAATCCAACACAACAGCAGGTGGATGCTTACGAAATGGATAATGGTAAAGTTCCGGTTCTAGGCTATAACAATGATGGGTCGCCAATTATTAATCAGGCATCAGGATATACTGAGGCAGGATATACAACTACTGCGATGGCCGGACGTTGGATGGAAGGGGTAAGCAATATGTACGTACACCGTGACCCCAGATTTTATGCTTCAATCAATTTCAATGGAGCTTATTTTATAGATCGCCGTTTGGAGTTCTGGTCATCCGGTGCCGACGGAAGGGGAAATGCTGGCAGGGACTACAACACAACTGGTTACTTGCTTAAAAAATCTATAGATCCCACCGCTAATATTGCACAAGGCAGGTTTTCTCTTAAAACCTGGATATTTTTTAGACTTGGAGAATTCTATCTTGATTATGCTGAGGCTCTAAATGAATCGGATGGGCCTGTACCTGATGTCTATAAGTATATGAACCTGATAAGGGAAAGAGCCGGTATGCCTGAACTTCCTTCAGGTCTTAATGCCGATCAGATGAGAGAGAGAATCAGAAACGAACGTCGTGTTGAGCTGAGTTATGAAACGCATCGCTATTTCGATTGTCACCGTTGGAAAATATCAACACAGACTGATAACGGGCCAATCTACGGAATGAACATTAGTGCAGGAAATAACTTGCAGGATGATGCTTATTATAAACGTACCATAGTCGAAAAGAGGGTGTTTCAAGGACCTAAACATTATTTGTTCCCAATCCCTCAAAGTGAAATTGATAAGACACCCAATATTATTCAAAACCCAGGCTGGTAAATGATCCTTAAACATAAAACCATGAACAAGATAAATTTAACTTCAATATTATTATGTGCTTTTATATTCCTGTCTGGCTGTAGTAAGGATGTGCTGGTGGATCTGGAAGTTCCTGAGGCTGGCAATTATGCTCGTTTATACATGCCCCAGGCGGCGAACAATCCAATTAGTATGGGGATCAGCATTACCGAACAGCCTTACGAAGTACCCTATGCAGCTCATTTAGGCGGCCCACTAACCGCTCAGACCGACATTACAGTGAATTTTAAGGTTTCTCCTGAAATGGTGGCGGCCTATAATGAGAGAAACAACACCACTTACACCCTAATGCCTGAAGGAAGTTATACACTAGAGCGTTCATCTGCTGTGATCACTAAAGGTTCACAAGGCACTGGAATTCTTAAATTGGCAATTAAAACGAAAGGCTTTTTGGAAGCATTTGAAAGCTACCTACTTCCCTTAAGCATTTCTGCACCTGCAAATATTGAGTTGAATAAAGAGCTCAGTACAACTTATTTCTTGTTTACAGGTTCATATGCTCCGGGCGAAGTTCCCCGGGAGAAAGTATTGTCCATGGGTGCTGATGCAGGTTCATTTTTAGTGGACTTTAACGGGGATTTTTTACGTAAAGATCCAATAAATGGTGATTTGCTCTTCTATAAGGCCGATCCAACTAGCGGACAATTTACTGCCCCGCCGAAAACCATCAGTACCGGATGGAATGTGATGGATAAAGTGTTTTCCTTTGGAGGTAACCGTTTGATCGCCAGGTTTGCAAGCGGTGGTGGTAATATTAACCAATATTTCCTTAGTCAGGATGGTGTATTCGGTACTCAGCGCGAGGTTGGTCAGGGCTGGGGTGTATTATCTACCATAGTTCCTTTTAAAGGGCTTTTGTTAGGGATAGGTGCCAACGGTGATATGACCAAGTACCCGCTAAATGGAGAGGGTGATTTTGATTACGGCAACATCCGACAGATTGGTAGCGGATGGGGTGGTTTGGCTCATATCTTCCCTTATCAAAACTCCCTGATTACCATAGAAAACAATGGAGATATGTGGCAATATCCACTTACTGATGATGGTATATTTGGAACACGCAAAAAAATTGGAACAGGTTGGGATATCTATATTAAGGTAATTACTGCAGGTACAGATCTGCTTGCATTGGATGCGAACGGAGACTTGTGGCGATATAAATTTAACCCTGAAGGCTTATGGCCTTTAAAGAAATAGCAATTAATAATGATTTACAAAAATATAATAATGAAAAAAAAGCCCGTAATGTGTAGAACAATTGCTATGCTCTTGTTTTGTTTAACCTTTGCCGTGCAAACAGTAGGAGCTAAAGAAAATGATAGTGCTTCATTGAATGAAGAGGCTGCTTATGCACTCATTAAAAGGATTCTTCCAAAATATGCAGATCGCTTTCTGGTTACTTACATTCCAATGGAAAACAATAAGGATGTCTTTGAGCTGGAAAGTAAGGGTGAAAAGATTATTTTAAAAGGTAACAACGGGATTTCAGTTGCGAGTGCCCTTAATTACTGGCTTAAAAATTACGCGCATTGTGATATTAGCTGGAACGGTACAAACCTGGAAATTCCAACGCCATTTCCTATGGTCAAAGAGAAAGTCCATAAGGTTACGCCACACGATTATCGTCACTATTTTAACTATTGCACATTCAATTATACCGCGTCTTGGTGGGACTGGGAACGTTGGCAGTGGGAAATTGATTTTATGGCCTTAAATGGCATCAATATGCCACTTTCTATGACTGGTCAGAATGCATTATGGGATCGTGTTTACCGAAGCTTTGGTTTTAATGATGCAGATATGGATGCTTTTTTTACCGGACCGGCCTATTTCATGTGGTTCTGGGCAGGTAATATCGATGGATTGAATGGCCCCTTGCCTAAAAGTTGGATGAAAAGCCATGAGGAGTTACAGAAAAAGATCTTGCTTCGTGAAAGGGAGCTGGGGATGAAACCAATTCTTCCTGCTTTTAGTGGCCATGTACCTCCAACATTCAAGAAGAGATTTCCTAATGCTAAAGTGGATAAGGTAAACTGGGAAGGCCGTTTTGCTGATGCTTATGTGCTTGATCCGGAAGACCCGATGTTTCAGCAGATCGCAGACAAGTTTATGCAGGAGCAGAAAAAGACCTTTGGACTGGAAAACCATTTGTATGGGGCAGATACCTTCAATGAAATGGATCTTCCTCATCAGGATTCTGCCTATGTACGTAAAATTGGTAAAGCGGTGTATGACGGTATGGTTAAAACCGATCCAAACGCAGTTTGGGTAATGCAGGGCTGGTTGTTTTGGGACAGGAGAGATTTCTGGAAGCCCGAACGCATCAACAACTACTTAAGCGGTGTACCTGATGATAAATTGATCATTCTGGATCTTTTCGCTGATGAACAGCCGATCTGGACTAAAACCAAATCTTTTTTTGGAAAACCATGGATTTGGTGCATGCTGCATAATTTTGGTGGACGAAATCCATTGTACGGAAATCTGGACTACATAGCCAAAGAGCCAGCAGAAATGGTTCATGATCCAAATAGAGGTCAGCTTTCAGGTATAGGAGTGGTACCTGAAGGTATAGAACAGAATCCTGTGGTATATTCATTGATGCTCAATCATGTATGGAGTGATAAGCCTGTTAATGTGAGCGAATGGCTCATCGGCTATGCACATAGTCGCTATGGTAAAAGAAACCAGTATACAGAAAAGGCCTGGAACATATTACATAAAACAGTCTATGCAAAAGAAGGTAGCTATGAAACTATTGTGGTAGCCAGACCAACCTTTGAAAAAGACAATGAGTGGGCTGCTACAGATTTGCCTTATGATGCTGCTGCATTGATTCCGGCCTGGCAAAATATGCTTGCCGCTGCTGATCAGTTTAAAAATAATGACTGTTACCAGTTCGATCTTGTTAGCGTAGGTACACAGGTTCTTGCCAATTATGCTTCAATTGTTCAGCAAAAGTTTGCCAAAGACTTTAAGCAAAAAAACAGCACTGCATTTAAACAGCATACTGCGGAGTTCATGCAGTTGATAGCCGATATGGATCAGCTGATGGGTACCAGGAGAGAATTACTACTTGGTAAATGGCTTAACGATGCAAAGAAGTGGGGAACAAACACTGCTGAAAGCCGTTTGTATGAGAAAAATGCAAGAGACCTGATTACGCTTTGGGGTGGAAAGGATGCTGTGCTGCATGAATATGCCAATAAACAATGGTCGGGCTTGTTCAATGGCTTCTATGGAAAACGATGGAAGATGTTCATTACGGAAGCTAGTGATGCCTTAAAGTCAAAAAAGGCATTTGATCAAAAAGCATTTACCGAAAAAATAAAAAACTGGGAATGGGACTGGGTAAACGGAACAGAGCTGTATCCAGATCAGCCATCAGGAGATGCAGCTGCAATATCTAAAATGATGTATGCTAAATATAACAAGCAAATCATCGCAACCTATAAGGAACTTAAATTAACAAAGAACAAAAAATAAATTACGATTTACATATGATACCTATTACAGAACAATCATCCCTTTACGATAATTTGGAAACTAAATCGGTTCAGGAACTGACCAGCGCTATCAATCAGGAAGACCATAAAGTGGCAAAAGCAATTGAAGAAGTTTTACCTCAGGTTAATAATCTTATTTCCTGCATTGTCAGTAAGTTAAAGGATGGAGGAAGAATGTTTTATCTTGGAGCTGGTAGTGGTGGTAGGCTGTCGGTGCTCGACGTGATTGAGCTACCTACAACCTACGGTTTACCCAAAGGCATATACAATGCGATACTTGCAGGAGGTGAAGACCGACTTATAGATGCACTGGAGGAAATGGAAGATGATCTCAATGAGGCATGGAGCAGACTTAGTGCGGCAAACATATCTGAAAAAGATATCGTTGTAGGCATTTCTGCCAGTGGAAGTACACCTTTTGTGGTTGAAGGGTTAAAGCAATGTCGTGCTCATAATATCACTACAGGTTGTATTGTTAGTAATCCAAATTCAGTTATTGCTGCTCAATCCGACTATCCGATAGAGGTGCTTACAGGGCCTGAATTTATCACGGGGAGTACGCGAATGAAGTGTGGGACAGCTCAGAAGATGTTATTTGATATGATCTCGACAACTGTAATGATTCAAATGGGAAGGATAGAGGGGAACAACATGATCCATGTAAAGCTGATTAATGATAAGATCATGGATCGTGGTGTTAAAATGCTAATGAAAAAGGCTGATATTGACAATTATGAGGAGGCAAAGTCTCTACTGTTGCAATATGGTACTGTAAAAAATGCGATGGAGAAGTTGGTTAAAAACCAAGGCTGATTATTTTGGGATTCTAAATACAAAACATTGAAATACATTTTTATTTGTTATTTATGGGCGCTGCTGGCAGTACCTGTCTATGGGCAGTCTGGTGTGTCTGGACTGCATTTGATTCCGGAACCTGCAAGTATGAACCTAAAAAACGGAAGCTATGTTGTTGATGAGCATACAGTGATCCGCTATACAGATGAATTATCAAAAAAGAGCGCAGTCCAGCTGCGAGAGTACCTGTTTAAAAATTACGGGCAAAATCTGAAGGTACTTTCTAGGAAGGCTGAAAAGTCTGATCCGGGAATCTCTTTTATTTCTTCTAATGCAAAAGGAAAAGAATCATACATGTTAACGTCGAATCCTTCAGTAATCGAAATTTCAGGCGATGACGCGGGGATGTTCTACGGTTTACAAACGTTATTCCAGCTCATTAAGGTGAAGGGCCAAAAGCTCGAAGTTCCTTGTTTGGAAATCAATGATAAACCCCGTTATGCTTATCGCGGTATTATGCAGGATGTTGGCTATCATATCTACCCGGTTTCTTTTATAAAGAGCCAAATTGAAATGCTGGCCAAATACAAGATGAATGTATACCATTGGCACCTTACCGAAGATCATGGATGGCGCATTGAAATTAAAAAGTATCCCAAATTAACCTCGGTAGGTGCTTATCGGGCCAGTACGCAGATCAGTAATTATGTCGATTCACTCAATGGTGATGATCACTTGCCATATGGAGGTTTTTATACACAGGAGGAAATCAAGGAGATCGTTGCTTTTGCGGCGGAACGACATGTTACTGTTATTCCCGAAATAGAGTTACCAGGCCATTCTTTAGCCGCATTAGCTGCTTACCCTGAGTTAGCTTGCGGAGATCATCCCGGTCCCTTTAAGGTTGCAGAACGTTGGGGGATATTTGAAGATGTGTATTGCGCAGGAAAAGAAAACACCTTTAAATTTCTTGAAGAAGTACTCACCGAGGTTATTGCATTGTTTCCTTCACCTTATATCCATATCGGAGGAGATGAATGCCCAAAGGAGCGCTGGAAGAAATGTAAGCACTGTCAGAAACGAATTAAAGACAATCATCTGAAAGATGAATTTGAATTGCAAAGCTATTTTGTAAAACGGATAGAGAAGTTTGTCAATTCCAAAGGAAGGAAGATCATCGGCTGGGATGAGATTCTGGAAGGAGGTTTGGCTCCAAATGCTACAGTAATGAGTTGGCGAACTATTGACGAGGGTATTAAAGCCGCAAAACAGGGGCATGACGTCGTTATGTCGCCTCTCTCGCATGTTTATTTTGACTTCATACAAGGTAAGCGCGAATTAGAACCTTTAGCTATCGGATGGGGTTACAATCCTTTGTCAAGAGTGTATGGTTATGATCCTACACCGACAGTACTTTCGGAAAAAGAAAAGCAGCATATTATTGGAGTTGAAGCTGCAATATGGACGGAGCACATGGATACCTATCGGAAGGTGGAATATATGCTTTATCCGCGTTTAATGGCGCTGGCAGAGATTGCCTGGACTTCACCTGAAAAGAAGGATTCAGTCAGCTTTTTTGAGCAGCGTTTGCCAAAACATCTGGCAGAACTTGATAGAACAGATAAAATATACCGAGTACCCGGTCCTATTGGGATCTCTGATACTACTTTGATAGGAGCAGATTTTAATCTGGAGCTAAAAGTCCCTGTTGACGGTGCCAAAATCTATTATAATTTCGAAGGTCAGGATGCCAGGGAAACTGATTTTCTTTATGAAAGACCGATACGCATCATCTTAAATAAGGGTGAGCGCAGAGCATTAAAGTCAATAGTGATTACTCCTTCAGGAAAGAGAAGCGTCAATACTACAACCATATTTGAAAATCCCTAACCATTATTCCCCCTACAAGCACATGAAACTTTTAATTAAAACCACTTGTCTTGCCATTTTAAGTCTATGTTATACCAATTTTAAGGGGAGTGCACAGGTAGTCTATAGATCTGGTTTTGCCAAAGCGAGTATAGAACCGGCAAACTATCCGTTTTCTCTCTCGCTGGCAGGTTATGGCTATCCAAGAGAGGGGCGCTTTAGTCTTGACTGGATTGAAAGAGGGAAGGTGGAGAGCTGTACTGCTTTTACTGGCAACGATGATGTCTTATTTGCTGTAAGTGATGGAACGTTGGTTTCAGCAAAAGCCACCGAGAAACTAAACTGGAAGAATATAGGGGACGGGACTGATATCGCCTTAATGGCTGCTGGTAAAAAAGCGCTTTACGTAGTAAATAAAAAAGGAGAAATACTAAAAACAGCTATCTCTGGAGTTCTAAACTGGAAAAAGATTGGGCTAGCTGAAGAAGCCAAGAGCATCACCGTGCAGAATGATATTCTTTACGCTGCAGATAAGGAAGGGGCAGTCAGCTTTTCTGATTTAAAAAGCAATTTCCTTACCTGGACAAAGCGAACTAGCTTAAATGGGATTGTGAGTCTCGTTGCTTATGACGGGCACTTATATGGTTTAACTGAAAACGATGATTTGATGAAACTGGATCTGAAGCATAAAAATACGACCTGGACAAAAATCGCAAGGTATAATGGTGTTTCATATGATGTACACCTCAAATTCATTGCAATAGGTAATCATACTTTGTATGGCCTCACTAAAGAAAATGTGGTATTTGCAGGTAAACACCTAACAACCGGCGATCTTTCAGTTACTGCGCTGGCAGTATCATCAGAGAAACAAACTGTAGTTGTTGTAGGTGCCGATCTTTGTGGACTGGGCTATGAATTCGTGAGTTCAGTTAAGCAAGAGATTACCCGAAAATACCATCTTCCTGCAACAGCCTTAATGATCAATTCATCGCATACACATTTTGGTCCTGTAGCCCAACACTGGCCTGCCTGGCCGGAATTTGTACAGCAACCCGACAGCCTGTATATGAATGGCGTATTACGGCCAGCTATAGTTAAAGCTGTTGAAACTGCAATTAAGGCTATGCAACCTGCCGATCTGTATTTTGGCAGAGGTAAAACCGCCATAGGAGCAAATAGAGCTTTAACAGGCGAAAATATACCTTATGACAATGATGTCGATGTACTGAGCGTAATCACAAAAAAGGATCAAAAGAAAACTGTCCTGTTCTTAACGGGCTGCCATGCAGTTTTTAAGAACGAAGGTGCTGAAAGTTATACTATTGGTCCTAATTTTCCGGGGGTTACAAGAGCGTTGCTAAAGCAAAAAGCAGGTGTTTCTAATGCAATGTTTATGCAAGGATGCGGAGGTGATATCAATCCGGTTGATGATAATCACCATAAAACAGGTCAAGCACTTGCTACAGACATCATCGCTGTCTTAAACCAACCATTAGAAAAGCTTAAGGGGAAAATCAGTTTCTATATTGATTCGATCGATTTTCCCGTAAAAAAGTGGACCGAGCAAGAAATACAGGCTTTCAGAAAGGAAAACGATAAAAACAATGAGGATGTTGAAGAAGAAAAAAATGTTCGCTGGGCGGATCATATGCTTCAGCTTAATAAGGAAAATAAAATGCCTGTTTCTATGCCGGTATACATTCAGACTTTCAATATCGGTAATTGGAAATTAGTTGGATTATCCAGAGAGGCCGTAACAGATTATAGCCTTGGTATCAAAAAGTTATGGCCTGGTAAATTAGTAAGTGTTGCAGGTTATTGTAATGATGTTTCCAGTTACCTGCCTACCTCACGACATATCAAAGCTGGTACTTATGAGGGCTTCGGCTCATTTTTTTGGTATGCTCAACCTTCAATATTCCCAGAGTCGGTCTACGAAACAGTAATTGATAAAATAAAGAATAAAAACTACTAATGATATGACTGCAATGACAAAAGAAATTGCTGCCGTTAAGGCAGAAAAGGGCCTGAATAGTCCATTAATTATCATTGGAGTATTGTTCTTTATTTTTGGTTTTGTTACCTGGCTTAGCGCAGTACTCATCCCGTACCTTCAGATTGCCTGCGAACTTAATAATTTCCAGTCTTATCTCGTAGCATTTGCTTTTTACATTTCCTATTTTGTGATGGGTGTTCCATCTGGGTGGCTATTAAAAATTACAGGATTTAAAAAGGGAATGTCCATCGGTTTATTGCTTGTGGCAGTGGGTTCGTTGCTGTTTATACCAGCGGCATTAAACCGACAGTATACACTTTTTCTGTTCGGACTTTTTGTACAAGGAGCCGGACTTACAGTGTTACAAACGGCTTCAAATCCTTACGTCACCATTCTCGGTCCTAAAGAAAGTGCAGCTCGGAGGATCAGCTTTATGGGGATATGTAATGGCATTGCCGGCGCTATAGCTCCCGTGATTTTAGGTGCAGTAATCTTAAATGACGCAGATGCATTAAAGGACAAGCTAAGCTCTTTAAATCCTGCACAAAAGATAATCGAATTAAATGACTTAGCGAGTAAAGTAGTTCTACCTTACGCTATCATTACATTCATACTTATAGTGTTAGCTGCTGTTATCTATTTTTCTACTTTACCAGAATTAAATGAGGAAGAACTGGATGAAGGTGATGAGGTTTTAGAAAAAACCACAAAAACATCTGTCTTTCAGTTTCCCCACCTAATGATTGGTGTGTTGGTATTATTTGGATACACTGGGGTAGAAGTAATAGCAGGGAATAGCATCATAGGCTATGGAGCGTACCAGGGAATTCCATTAGCGACAGCTAAATTCTTTACTTCATTTACTCTGATCAGTATGCTTGTAGGTTACCTGGTAGGGATTGTCTGTATTCCTAAATATTTCAATCAGGAAACCGCACTAAAAAGCTCCGCTGTGCTGGGTATTTTATTTGCGGTATTGGCAATACTTACCAATGGTATCATCTCTGTTGTATTTGTAGCACTGCTTGGTCTTGCAAATTCATTAATGTGGCCTTCTATATGGCCATTGGCAATTGCTGGCCTTGGTAAATTTACTAAAACTGGTTCCTCGTTTTTAGTGATGGCTATTTCAGGTGCCGCGGTGTTACCACTTTTGTATGGATACCTGGCTGATCATATCAATGCTCAGCAGGCCTATTGGATGGTAATTCCATGTTATCTCGCAGTTGGTTATTATGCCGTAGCTGGCCATAAAGTAGGAAATAAGAATACTTAATTTTAATAAAAGATAGATGATTTTAATAGCCGACAGTGGCTCAACCAAAACAGACTGGTGTCTTATCAGGAATTCAGGCAACAACCTTTATTTTAAAAGTGAAGGCTATAATCCTTATTTCTCGGCGAGATCTGATATGATAGCATCCATTCGCAGCAGCATTTCTGTTCACATTGATCCGAAGGAAATTTCTAAGCTTCATTTTTATGGTGCAGGTTGCGAGGCTGATAAAACCGGGATCATGACAGAGGTATTAAGTTCGGTTTTTGGCAATTGCCAACAATTAAATGCTCAAGTAGATCTGCTGGCAGCGGCAAGGGGATTGTTAGGGCGAAAACCTGGCTTTGCAGCAATATTGGGAACGGGAACAAATACCTGTATGTATGATGGAGTCAACATTACTAAAAATATAGATTCTCTGGGGTTTATACTTGGAGATGAAGGAAGTGGTGGTGCTATTGGAAAAAGAATTCTTAGTGATTATCTAAGAAATAAGATGCCTCTATCAGTTTGTACACAATTCGAAAAGCTATACAGGTTGTCGGCCGAAGAAATTATACATCAGGTTTATGTAGAACCAATGCCAAACCGGTTTTGTGCTCAATTTGCTAAATTCCTTAATCACCCCGATGTAGATGCGGATTACAGTTATAAGCTTGTAAAAGCATCCTTCCAACAATTCTTTGAAAATTTGGTCAGCTGTTACCCCAGCTACACCAAATATACATTCAACTGCGTTGGATCTGTTGCCTATCATTTCAAGAGTATCCTTTTAGAAGTTTTAGATGAATTTAATATGGCGCCAGGATTAATTATGCCCTCACTGATTACAGAGTTAGTTGATTATCATCAGACAAATGATGTGATTTTTGAATAGAAATATTTAGTTTTGGGTAAACGCAATCAATAATTAAGTTGAACTTTCCTTCAATGTTGGTATATTCAAGGATATAAACTGAACCTTAACCTCTGCAAAGCTAAATGGAAAGAAGAAAATTCCTTCAACTGGGTGTGGGCTTAACTGCTGCAAGCCTTTTTACTCCCGTATTATCAGCCAAATCGAGCTCATTAATTATAAAGAATAAGTTACCACTTTGGCGTGGGTTTAATCTGCTAGAGAAATTTAACGGAGCAGACAATCAACTCTACAGAGAAGAGGATTTCAAAATGATGGCCAAATGGGGGTTTAATTTCGCCCGACTACCCATGTCTTACCACTGCTGGTCAAAACCAGGCGATTGGTTACAAATGGATGAAAACGTGTTGAAGGAAATAGACCAGGCAATTGCATTCGGAATAAAATACAAAATTCACGTTAACCTTAATTTACACCGTATTCCTGGCTATTGCGTTAATCCGCCTGCCGAACCACTCAATTTATGGAAGGATGATAAGGCTTTGAATGCTGCGGCGTTTCATTGGCAAACATTTGCAAAGCGATATAAAGAGATCAACAGCAACAAATTGAGCTTTGATTTGATTAATGAGCCATCCAATGTAGAAGAGGCAGATTATGTGAGGGTAGTTACCAGAATAGTTAATGCCATTAGGCAAGAAGATCCAGAGCGGTTAATTATTATTGACGGACTCCAATATGGAACTAAGCCAGTATTTGGGGCAGTCAACTTAAATGTTGGACAAAGTACCAGAGGTTATGGCCCTATGCAAGTAAGTCATTACAAAGCATCTTGGGTAAAAGCCGAGTGGAGTATTCCAACCTGGCCTTTAAATCCTGATGGCAACGACCGTTGGGATAAGGATAGACTAAAGAAAGATATATTTGATCCCTGGAAAAAACTGGCTGATCAGGGAGCAGGGATACATGTCGGCGAATGGGGAGCATATCAACATACACCCCATAATGTAGCGCTTGCCTGGATGAAGGACAATCTTGAAATTTGGAAAGAAAATGGCTGGGGTTGGTCGTTATGGAATTTAAGAGGGGGCTTCGGTATTCTTGATAGCAACAGGGAAGATGTTGAATACGAATTACATAATGGGCATAAACTAGATCGAAAAATGCTAAAGCTATTACAACAATATTAAAGAATTAATCATATTATAGAAAAGTTGTTTTCCAAAATAATGGCCAGATCAAAATAAACTGTAAATTTGATTATAATAATATATAAATGAATAAGTTGCTCTCGATCTTAGTCTTTCTGACTATTTCTTTAGGTTCCTGCAAAAAAGGGGACAAACCTGGTGATGGAAAAAAAGTTCTTTCTGAAATTAAAACTTTGGGTATTCAGTCGCCAGATCCTACCAAGCTAATTGTTAGTGGGAATATAAAAAAGGGAGATTATAAAATTACTGATTATGGCTTCATTTACGGTGATAAACCAGATTTAAATAAAGAAAATGGTAAAATAGTTTCTTTGGGAAGCACCTTTGGTGGGGGCGATTTTTCTAAAGAAATAACAAATTTAGGGATGGGAGAGGGAAGCGTACCAACAATTTATGCAAGAGCATATTTAGAGGATGAAAATGGTACTTCGTATGGCAATGAGCTATCCACAGAACGACCTGCTTTTGAATCTGGCGTGATCAGTCCTTTATATGGTAAAACTGAGGACCAGGTCACGATAACAGGTAAATTTTACTCACCAGCCAAAGGAGACATTGAAGTAACTTTTAGCAATGTTTCAGCCTCAGTTTTATCTGTTTCTGACAATGAAATCGTAGTTACAGTACCTAAGGGTATTCCAGAAATACATGGCCAAAGAATTGTTGTGAATGTGATCAATAAGGGTGTTAAAATTGAAATGACTAAGGATTTTGAGATTCTTGCCCACATCACAGACTTTAGTCCGAAAGAAGGTGCCATTGGTTCACTTGTATCTTTTGAGGGTGATAATCTTCAGATCGGACGGTGGGCACCAGTAGATGTACCTATTTATTTTGGAGATGTACAGGCAACATTTAATTTTTTCGGTAATTTCCATGTCGAAGTACCTATGGATGTACCTTTCGAAAAGATGCCGATTTATGTGTCCATAAAAGGTGTGAAGACAAGACTTCCAGGAGAATTTAAATTACTTAAACCAATTATTACTGATATCAACCCAAAGTCAGCAAGTCCTGGAACGGATTACAAAGTTACAGGTAAAAATTTACCTCTAGTCTCTAGCGCATTACCAGTTCAGCCCTTAGGAACATTAGGCGGTAAAACTATGAATATGACTATTTATTATCCTTATGAACTAACTTTTAAGACTCCGCTCGATATTGATGGAGGCGAGAAAATCTTTACACTAAAGGCAGGTCCATTTACTGTTAGCTCTGCTCAGAAAGTTACTGTCCTTCCATTTAAAATTCCTAACATGCAACCAAAAACAGGCTATTTTGGGGCAAAAGTAGTTCTTACGGGGACTTTTGTTCAAGGAAACCTTTATGATCTATACATAAATGGAACTGTTTATAAGGAACAGTATGCTGAAAAGGACGGTGAGATGCAATTTTCTTTACCCACAGACGTAGTCGAAGGGGATGCTGATGTTGGAGTTCAGATAGGTGCTAAGAAGATTTCGGCAGGTACGTTTAAGGTTCTGTATCCAAAAATTGTCTCCATATCGCCAGCAGTAACTAAAGCAGGAGCCAGGATAATTATTAATGGTGTAGGGAGTAGTTTTGCATTTGATTATAGCACACCAGATGTTTACTTTGGTGATGTTAAAGCGCTTAAAAGTACCGTGCGTTTAAATGATGGCGAAGTTTCAGTAGTTGTTCCTGATGAGGTAAAACTAGGCAAACAAAAAATCAGACTTGTATATCCCTATTATAATCTTGTAAGCCCTGATTTGGTTGAAATCACTAAATAATGCCAATTATTCGCATAGAAACTTTCATTGAAGCTAGTCAAGAAATTGTCTTCGACCTGTCTAGAGATATCGACTTACATCAGGTATCTACTGCGCAAACCAATGAAAAGGTAGTTGCAGGCAAAACGTCTGGACTCATAGGTCTGAACGAATCGGTAACCTGGGAAGCCAGGCATTTTGGAATTCTACAGCAATTAACCTCTAAAATCACAAAGATGGATAGTCCTAATTATTTTGTTGATGAAATGGTTTCCGGGGCTTTTAAGTCTTTCAGGCATGAGCATATTTTTGAGGCAAAAGGTAAGGGTACATTAATGACCGATATATTTACCTATGTATCACCAGTAGGAGTTATAGGGAAATTGGCTGATGGGCTGTTTCTTCGGGATTATATGAAGGAGTTGTTAATCCAACGAAACGAAGTAATTAAAAAGTACGCAGAAGGAAAGAAGAGCTAAATTTTTACAATTCGCTTCCTTTAAAACAAAGAAAATAATACATTTGGGGCGTTGAAGAAGCTGATCTCCATATTTATTACGTTTATCCTCCTCATTTTTTCTACCGAATTGCAGGAACTAATCAAACTGCCTCTACTTTTTCAGCACTATTTCGAGCATAAAGCTATAAATAAGGACATTACATTTGCTACTTACCTTTTTGATCATTATAACTCAATTCCCCATACCGACGATGATCAGGATCGCGACAATCAGTTGCCTTTCAAATCAGTAGATCAAAAGTCTGTTTTAACGAGTCCGGCAATTCCGACATTTAATAGATTCGTTATAAAATCACTACCAACTATTACAATAAGCCGACCATCTACCTATAAAGAAGATGATATTCCTCCAGCTTTTCTCGGCAGTATTTGGCAACCGCCGAAGTATCTGATTTATTCTTCTGAGTCAATGGCATAGTCCCTTGATTTAGCTTTTACCGTAATAAGAATAAATCAAACTTAAATTTTTTATGTTAAATAAAATCATTGGGTTTTCTGTAAAGAACAAACTCATAGTCGCACTATTTACAATAGCCCTGATAATATATGGCGTTTTTGAATTAACAAAGCTCCCTGTTGATGCAGTACCCGATATCACCAATAATCAGGTACAAATAATTACCTCTGCTCCATCTTATGGTGCTACAGATATCGAAAGGCTTGTAACATTTCCTGTTGAACAAGCCAGCAGCAACATTGCAGGAGTTAAAGAAATCAGGAGTTATAGCCGTTTTGGACTCTCTTTGGTTACTCTTGTTTTTAATGATGATGTCGATATTTATTGGGCCAGACAACAGGTCTCAGAGCGATTGCTTACCGTTCAGGCAAGTATTCCAGATCGAATCGGCAGGCCTGAAATGGGGCCAATATCTACCGGACTCGGAGAGATATATCAATATGTAGTTAAACCTAAAAAGGGCTATGAAAGCAAATTCAACATTACAGAATTGCGAACAATTCAGGATTGGATAGTCAGACGTCAACTATTAGGCGTAAAGGGAGTGGCAGAAGTGAGTAGCTTCGGCGGTAAGCTTAAGCAATATGAAGTTGCCATCAATCCCAATAAACTACAGGCCCATGGCATAACCATCTCCGACGTATTTAATGCGCTGGAAAGCAATAATCAAAATACAGGTGGCTCTTATATAGAAAAACAATCTACAGTACTTTACATCCGAAGTGAAGGACTTATTGGGAATATAGACGACATTAAAAATGTAGTCATTAAAAACACCAATAATAGCGTACCATTACTAATCCGCGATGTTGCTGACGTCAAGATTGGCGCTGCAACAAGATACGGAGCATTAATCTATAATGATGAGGGCGAAGTTTCAGGAGCAATCGTCATGATGCTAAAAGGAGCAAATAGCAATGTAGTTATTGAGAACATTAAAGCTAAAATCGCAGAAATTCAGAAAACCTTACCTGAAGGAGTGGTTATAGAACCATTTCTAGATCGAACAGATATGGTAAGTAATGCGATAGCTACCGTAAAAACAAACCTGCTCGAAGGCGCATTGATTGTGGTATTTGTATTGGTGTTGTTTTTGGGAAATGTACGTGCAGGTTTACTGGTAGCCTCTGTAATTCCACTTTCTATGCTGTTTGCCATCATTATGATGAACCTATTTGGAGTAAGCGGAAACTTAATGAGTTTGGGCGCACTAGATTTCGGATTGATTGTAGATGGCGCAGTAATTATCGTAGAGGCGGTAATGCATCAATTAACACATAATAATAAGTTTGCCGGGCTCAGAACCCTGTCGCAGCACGATATGGACAAAGAAGTGAAAAGTGCTTCTTCTAAAATGATGAACAGTGCGGTATTCGGACAAATCATTATTCTCATCGTTTACCTGCCTATCTTCAGCTTGCAAGGTATAGAAGGCAAAATGTTTAAGCCAATGGCGCAAACTGTTGCCTTTGCACTTTTGGGTGCTTTCATCTTATCATTAACCTATATTCCAATGGTAAGCAGCATCTTTTTAAGTAAAAAGATCAGCGACAAGAAAAACTTTTCCGATCGCCTTATGGCTAAAGTGGAATCTGGATATGGTAAACTGCTTAGTCGTGCTTTGGGCATTCCTAAAGCTATCATCGCCATGGTTATCACCTTGTTCATCATTGCAGTTTTTCTACTTACCCGTTTGGGTGGTGAGTTTATCCCTTCAATTGAAGAAGGAGATTATGCGGTGGAAACAAGAGTACTCTCTGGTAGCAGTCTTAATACAACGATAGAAAATGTACAAAAGGTCTCAGCTATTTTGAAATCAAGATTTCCGGAGGTAGAAAATATTGTCACAAAAATAGGAAGTAGTGAGGTGCCAACAGAACCCCTACCAATGGATATGGGAGATATGATTATCAACCTCAAAAAGAAGAGTGAGTGGACATCTGCCAGTTCTTTTGATGAACTCTCAGAAAAAATGGGTAAAGCTGCCAGTGAAGTTCCGGGTGTAACAACCAGTTTCCAATTTCCTGTTCAAATGCGCTTTAATGAATTGATGACTGGTGCAAGGCAGGATGTAGTATGTAAAATTTTTGGCGAAGATTTAGATACATTAGGTATTTATGCAAAGCAACTAGGAAACATTGTTCGCAGTGTTAACGGAACTACCGAACATTATGTAGAGCAGATTACAGGTACACCTCAAATCGTAATTAAATACAACAGACCACCCATAGCTCAATACGGAATGAATATATCAGACATCAACAGAAATGTAAACGCCGCATTTGCTGGTCAGAGTACAGGGTTGGTCTTTGAGGGAGAGAAACGTTTCGATCTGGTCGTGAGGCTTGAAAACGAAAATAGAAAAGAGCTCTCAGATGTACAGAACCTGTTAATCCCAGCACCTGCAGGTACTCAGATTCCTTTAAGTCAGGTGGCAACAGTAGAATTGGTAGACAGCCCAAGTCAAATACAAAGAGAAGATACGCGCCGTCGTATTTTGGTAGGCTTTAATGTAAATGGTCGCGATGTAGAGAGTATTGTAAACGAACTTCAGGAAAAGGTAAATGAAAAAATCAAATTGCCTGCGGGGTACACAATTACCTATGGAGGTTTATTCGAAAATCTAAATGAAGCCAAATCTCGTTTATCGGTGGCTGTTCCGGTATCGTTAATCCTCATTTTTATCCTGCTGTATTTTGCTTTCGATTCTATAAAATATGGCCTGCTCATTTATACTGCAATTCCACTATCGGCAATAGGAGGTATCTTCCTGCTAGCGCTCAGGGGGATGACTTTTAGCATCAGTGCAGGAGTGGGTTTTATTGCGTTATTCGGAATAGCAGTATTAAACGGCATTGTACTGGTTGCAGAGTTTAATAGGATTAGAAAAACTGGAGAAATAGATATGAAGAATGTAGTGATGCAAGGAACAGTAACCAGGTTAAGACCAGTGCTTATGACCGCTTTTGTTGCCTCTTTAGGATTTCTGCCAATGGCTTTGAGTAATGGGGCAGGTGCTGCGGTACAACGACCTCTTGCTACAGTAGTTATTGGAGGATTGATGATTGCAACGCTGCTTACGCTTTTTGTATTGCCTATACTGTATATCGCTTTTGAAAAGGGCTTAAAACCCATCAAACATAAAAAGCATATTGCAGCTATAATTGTACTCATTTTTGCTTTCCTTCCCGCTAGTGCGCAAAAACCAATAACATTAATTGAAGCACTAGATAGTGCCGCATCCGGCAATATGTTGGTTAAGAGCCAGAAGCTACGAGCAGATCAAGCTAAACAGCTGATAAAAACAGGAACAGATATCCCTCAAACCAATTTGTCTGGTCAGTATGGTAAATTTAATAGTGCCTATATCGATAATACTGTTGGTATAAGTCAAAGTCTTAGTTTGCCAACCGTGTACAGCAGACAAAAACAGAAGCTATCGGAAGAATGGAAAATAGCCTCATTAAATGTAGAATTGAAGCAATATGAAATCAAAAAACTGACAACAACTGTCTTTTACGGGATACTGATTATAGCAGAAAAGCAAGCCTTGTTGCAGTCTATAGATAGTGCATACCGTGAATTCCTCAGAGTAGCAAGCCACCGTTTTAAATCTGGAGAAACCAATATGCTGGAAAAAGCAAGTGCTGAAAACCAATTGACGCAGATTGGCATTCAGCAAAAGGATTTACAAAAGGAATTGGGTGCCCTGCAACAACAATTGATGCTGTTAACCAATAGTGATGAAATACGTCAACCACAATCCAGAAATTATAAAATGGAGGTTATGGTGATAGATCAAACAGCCTTGGCAAATCATCCATTTTTAAAACTCTATTTACAGGAAGAGAAAGTAGCTGAAGCAACAACTAGAGTAGAGAAATCAAGACTACTGCCAGAGATTAATCTGGGTTATAACAACATGAGTATTCAGGATGGAATCAATTATGGTGCCGGCACTAGATTTCAATCTTTCCAGTTGGGGCTAGGTATACCAATTTTTCATGGCGCACAAAAGGCAAGAATCAAATCAGCACAAACACTCCAAACCATTACAAAAAATGAAACAGCTTATGCGCAGAAGCAGTTGAAGGCAGAAATGGAGGATGTAGTGAATCAGTTTGAAAAGAATAAAGCGATTGTGCACGATTTTGAAAACAGCGCCTTAAAAAATGCTAAAGAAATTACGCAAACATTAAACAGGCAATTAAAAAGTGGTGAGATCAATTATTTAGAATGGACGGTGCTTAACCAACAAGCCTTAGCCCTTCGTCTTGATTATTTCAATGCCATTAAAGACCTCAACAACAGTATTATTCAATTGAACTACCTTTTATCAAAATAACCATGAAATCTATAATTTTTAAGTATTTACCCGTACTATTAATTCCTACGCTTATTTATGGATGCAGCAGTAGTGCAAAAGATCAGGCTGAAGTAAAGGCTAAAACTGACGAAAGTACGGTGCAGCTCAGTGCTGAACAGGCAAAGCAAATCGATCTTCAAGTTCAGGAAGTGGAGACCAGAAATATCGGCACTGCACTTAAACTTAACGGGCAAATTAATGTACCGCCACAAAATCTGGTTTCTGTAAGTGTTCCATTGGGAGGATATCTAAAATCTACAAATATGCTTGCTGGTACACAAGTCGGCAAAGGCCAGGTTCTAGCTGTAATTGAGGATCCGCAGTACATTCAACTGCAACAGGACTACCTGAGTGCAAAAAGTAAACTGAGCTATGCATCTAAAGAATATCAAAGACAAAAAGAACTAAATACGGCTAAAGCTGGAAGCGATAAAGTATTACAACAAGCAGAAAGTGACTTTAAGAATTTGAGTATCGAAAGTAAAGGCTTGGCCGAAAGATTAAGACTTATAGGATTAAACCCGGGTAAACTTACGGAAGATAATATCAGCCGTGCCATTAACATTTATTCGCCTATTAATGGCTATGTAAGTAAGGTTAATGTGAACATTGGTAAATATGTAACCCCTTCTGATATCATTTTTGAACTTGTTAACCCTGCAGATATTCATTTAAATCTCACCGTATTTGAAAAAGACCTTAATAAAATAAAGATAGGTCAGCAGGTTGTAGCCTACAGCAATTCGTTACCTAATCAGAAGTACATTACTAAAGTTGTACTGGTAAGTCATTCATTAAATAACGATAGGAGTACAGAGGTTCATTGTAATTTTGAGCACTATGACAAGAGTCTCGTGCCTGGTATGTACATGAATGCAGAAGTACAGGTAGAAACTGGCAAGGTGGACGCCTTACCAAATGATGCCTTTGTTAATTATGAAAACAAGGATTATGTGTTTGTTAGTGACGGTAATAACTCATTTAAAATAACGGAAATAATTAAGGGCAAAACTGAGCAAGGCTTTACTGCAATAAATTCAGATTTAAAGGGAAATAAGATTGTAGTTAAAGGTGCATATTCATTGTTAATGAAGTTGAAAAATACGATTGAAGAATAATATTTTATTTAAGTAATAATTTTCTCTATAGCGGGAAAATTATTACTTTAGCCCTTAACCGAAATTATATAAAACCTAACATGAACTCCAATTTTTTGAGAATCATTATTTTTGCTCTTCTTGCTACATCTTTTTCTTCGTGCATTAAAGACCCTGTTGATCCTCCGATAATCATCGATCCGGTCTATCCAGTTTATGAAACGAAGTGGGAATCGGTTGAAATTAAATCTGATCTAGATATGTGGAAACCCGCCTGGACACCGGTTGCTGGCGCTGATACGCTTCATTTATTTTCGAATGATCCTGAAAAAAGCAGGCCGAGAAGAGGTTATTATCAATATTTTTCATATTACTCAAGAGGGTCGGAATCTAGTTTTGGGAAAGAAGGCCTTTTCATACAAAGCGACACCTTACTTGTTTTTATAGATATGAAATCCAGTGCATTCGATCCAGACACCACTGCTAAAGTGGGCTATAAAATTATAGGAGATACTTCACTTATTGTTCACGACAGGTCGGTTACTCCCTCAATTCAAATAAAGTATAAAAAGCTTAAGTTAACTGAAAAGGATAAATTGTATTAAGGTTTAAAATCCAGGGGACGTTCCTTTTAGTTCCGAATCCAGAAACTCAGCAATCATCGGTATCAACACATTAGTCTTCTGCATCATGCCAATGTGTGTTGCGCCTGGTATAATGGCTAGTCGAGATTTAGGCAGCCCATGAATATCACCCATTTTGCCGCCACCTTTAGCACGAAACAATTCTAATGCATGTTCGTACCGTACGCCATCGGCATCACCAATAGCCATAAATATCGGAGCCTTTATATTTTTAACCTCTTTCGACCAATCATAAGACTTCAAGTCCATACTCATAACCTTCTTCACAAACTCTGGGAAGTGAGCAGGATCATTTCCCAGGCTGTCGTATTGTTTTTCAATGGGTGAACCTTTGAACATATCTGCAGTAATAGAAGCAAAACTAGCCTCTGCATCTGGCCACCAACCATTATGTGCGTACACGCCTGATAATATTACTAATCTGCGTACTTGCTCTGGATGGCGTACGGCTACCTGAAATGCGACTCCGCCACCCATGCTATACCCTAAAATGTCGGCACTATCTATTTTTAGGTGCTTAAGCAATCCGGACACATCATCTGCCATACCTTCAAAACTAAATTCGCGCGATACATCCCGTGTGCGACCATGGCCTTGCATTTCAGCAACTATTACTTTGCGGTCTTTGGCAAACAGAGGTATGATATGAGACCAATTTAAAGGTATCGTCATAAAGGCACCGTGTATTAACACAATGGGTTTACCTTGGCCGTAAACCTCATAATACATTTTTAGTCCTTTTACGTCTGCGTGGCCAGTTTCAGCTGGCTTTATGCTTTGGGTAGTAGTCGTTTCTTTTGGCTCTATCGAAGCGCTTTGTCCATCTTTAGAACTTTGCTGGCAGGATGCCATCAATGCTACAACAATAGCAATTGAAAGTCTGGGTATTAGTTGCTTTTTCATATCTTATGGTTTTGTTACCACCCAAATCTCGAAAACAAATACTATACCGTTGCAGTATGTATGCGACAATAGTAGGGGCAAAATGCGACAATACGTTAAATCAAACTTTTATCAATTAAGCAGAATTACCCTTGTCAAAAAAACTGTATATTAAACCAACCAAATATTCGATATGAAAACGCTCAAAATCTTCGCATTGCTATTGCTAACAGTTGTTATTGCAAATGCTCAATCCTCAACAGATGTGTCAGGTATAACCAAATCCGCATTGCCAGACACATTTCAAAACGTATTAGATCTCGCACAGATGACATTTCTAATGCCAAAAGACGCCATCCCGATACCAATAGTTAAGAATAGACAGATGCATTACGAGTATGCCATTACCTTTAAAGATCAGCCTTTTGAGGTTAGGTATTCTATAGCTCCGGTGGGATACACGGTTGCAGAGGCCTATACTGGCGGAAAAGGCATTACGCCACACAAAGAGGCGAAGGTTGAAGACGAGTTTGGTGCTAAAGTTACTTCAACTGTAGTTGCCATGAATGTTGCTGGTGGAAGACCTACACAAGGGATGGGTTCTAATCCTTTCCCCCCAGAAGCTGTGAAAAAAGAGTTTGGTGCCGATTGGGGATCCACAACTATTATTCCTCTAGGCAATAACTCTTTCGGTACTGAATATAAATTTTGCGTGATGGTAACGCTCTTTAAAAAGGATGTGGCAACTGCCTATGTGATGTATTTAAGCGACACCAGAGAAAACGTGATCAAGCTAATGGGCGAACTGGTAGCAAAAACAGGGGGCTTTTATGCACTAAAGTTTAAATAATAGAAGATCAACTTAACTTATTTGCTTTGATATCAGATTCAACAATACAAGCGCTCATTACAGAGGAGTTTAAACTCCGGAATCTTGGAGTAACTCATCAATATTTAGAGATTCTGGATATGTATTATGATGATAATCAACCTAGGATTGAAAGAATTGATAGGGAAGGTACCGATGGCATTATCATTGCGTACCTGCCAATCGTAGACGAGCAGTTTTACCTCGCAGTATACATTGATGAAGTTCAACAAGAAATCTTTAACATCGGAACGGAGTCGAAAAATAAAGTCGTATTTCGTGCTACTTCTGAAACATATAGCATGGATGACCTTGCGTGTTTTACAAATTTACCAGTGCTGACTAAGTGGAATAAAGGCGAATTAAAGCCAAATAAAAAGGTAGGTAACAAATTTAGCTGTATTGAAATTGAGCCTAATCCCGAACCGGATTCAGTTGAAGAAAAGCTGACCAACCTTCTGAAGTTATTAGTGCAAGATAAAGTAGGAATTGCTGAGTTGGTAGCTAATGCCAATGGTTACATTCAAATCTATATGGATTTTCATAATGGAAATCAATTATTAGGAGGACTTTCTTTAAGTAAAGCGCATGTACAAAGAATGGCGGAGCTTAATTTGGGCTTTGATGTCGATGTTGCCGCATGGGGGGAACCCTTAACAGAAATGGGTAATTTTGATACCTAGCAACTACAGCCTGCTACCATTGACTACCATTTTGTATGCTAACACACCATTTGCATACAGGTAATAACCATCCTTAGCACGTTTAGTCTCAAATTCTCCGAAGGGCAACTTCACGTGCTTATTATTAATGGAGTAACCACCAACAATAAGGTTAGCATACCATTTCTTAGCATCCTTATAACTCCAAACTTCCACTTTATCCGTACTAAACTGGCAAATAGTTTCCTTATACTTTATATTGTCGAATGTAAGTTTGATTAAACGAAACTGTTTCCCTGCTAAAGAAACAGGGATGGGGTTTGTACATCCTGCAAGCATCATAGTGCAAAATGCCAATTGAAGGAGCGTTTTTTTAAGCATAATACCAATATACCAAATTATTCGCAATAACTAAATAAATAGCCACTCCACCAGAAGTTATTATTTAGTGTAGCTTTAAAGCCTATTCGACACGGATGACGTAAATATGTCGTAAACAAGTCGTAAAAATAATTCAACCCCAACATTACCTTTGCTTTTACAAAAAAATGCTCGAAAATGAAAAACATAGAATTAGCAAAAAAAATCAAAGAACTACGTAGCAGAAAAGGCATGAGTCAGGAAGAGCTTGCCGAGAAATCACAGCTTAGTTTAAGAACAGTTCAACGAATTGAAGGTGGCGAAACAGCCCCTAGGGGAGATACATTACAACGTTTGGCAAATGCTCTAGGTACAACTCCAGATGAATTGATAGATTGGACAGAAAATGAAGATAAGGGCTTTCTAACAGTGCTAAACTTATCTGCTTTTAGCTTTATAGCATTTCCTATATTGGGGGTAGTTGTACCGTTGTCGTTATGGATGCTCAAAAAGGACAAAATTAAGTACGTTAATGAGACCGGTAAAAAGTTATTAAACTTTCAAATATCTTGGTGCATATTGGTTTCGTTCTTCTATATCTTTCCGATAGTTACACAAATCTTTCATATAGGAGGCTCAATATTTAGAGGGTTCCAAATTTTTAATTTAGGTGCAATCGAATCGCTTATATTGATGATCCCTTTGTTGTATACTATCAATATAGTTTTCATTCTTGTAAATACGATAAGAAGTTATAATACCCAAAAAGTATTTTACAAGCCTGCAATTCCTTTTTTAAGATAGGATCTAACTCAAATTCGCCCCCAGAATATTACCTTAGCTTAATTTAGTGTAGATACACTCAAAACACAGCAGTATGTTAAAGAAGGAGAAATTGGGGATAATAAGAAAGTTCTATCCCAATGCATTTACAACAATCGATACCGTTAATAGAGTAATTGATTACGATGAGTCTCAATTGTATGAAGCTACTGAAATGATCTATCAGGCAATTGATAAAAGAATTCAGGAATTGGTGGCGCTAACTCATTTCAACTGCAGGTACATCATCATTATGGGCGCTGTTTTAATTAATAGTGACACTGATATTGGCTCATTTTCTTCGGCTCGAAGGTTTGATATTCTAAATGTAAAAGAAAACACAAGAGATGATTTGCTGTCTCTGTTTTCGGTGTAATGCGTTGTTAACTGCTAGACATTCTACCATCAATTTTGCTGCTTGTTGAAAATTTCTCCTCGCAGTAGTCATTAACAAAGTACATATCCAGACTTTCAATTAATTCATCAGAAATAATCTTTTTACCATACTGAATTGCATGAACGCCCCCACGCTTGCACAGATAAAAGGCGATCTTTTCATTGGCATCAGCGAAGTAAATGAACTCAGGAGCCCGCGCATCGCATCGCTCTAGCCAAAACATAATGTCAATAAGAGTGGGTAAGTCAATCAGGCTTATTTTAAAAGCTTCTTCATATTTCAAATCTCTTGTTATCTCCTTAAATTTCGTGATAGCTTTTCGCAATGGAGGATACTTGTTGTCAGGATTTCCGACAAAATTTAGTTTCGTACAAGCGATAACTATCAAAGTATTCACGTTAAGTTTAATCAATAATTTTGTAAGCTTAGCAGATAATGCAGCGGTAAATGTATAGATGTCACTATGATCGAAAGAAATAGTCCCATAATACTTTTTAATATCATAAGGCGGAATATTTATCGCATCATGCATTTCTGCGTACCATTTGCCATCATCCTGATCCTCAAATAGAGGATCATCATCAAACATCGCCTTTTGGACATTAGCTATTTCTGAGGTTATTACTTTATAATTATTAAAAACGAATTGCCTGGTTATATATTCAATCATGAATTGGTAAATGAGTGCATAGCGAATACATATGCATCTAAGTCAGATCTCAAATATAAATACTTACCTTTAAGATAACCAAAATACCGCCGCCAGTATAAAACTAATAAAAGTTTTTGAATCTAAATATTATGCCTACGCTCAAACAGATACTTTCGCAGAAAACTCATCAACAATTGATGTATTATATCCAAAACCCAGATAAACATACTGCGGAAGCGGTTGTTCTTGCCTTAGCCGAGCTAAGGAGCAGAGGTACTGTTATTGATGATGCTGTGGTTGATAAGATTGCGAAGGAACAAGAGAAATCTATCACTCATAAAAATACAATTAGCGAGCACTTACGTAAAAGAATATTCTATCAAACCTTGATATGTTCTGTGTTATATGTTGGATTAGGGACTTTGAGTGTCCTTTCAGCAAGTCCAAGCTCATTGTTTTACGGAGAATGGGTATTACCTGCAATGGTTTTTACCCTACCAGTAAATGTGTTCAGTTTTGCAATTGCTTTTACGGATGCTGACGCTACCTTTTTAATATTGTTCATTCAAATGATTGTGTTATTAATATTCTGGCTAGTCCTGTATCATGTAGCGAAATCAGCGCATATTAAGCGAAGCCGTAAAATCTCCAATTTAACCTATTAGCTATCTTATTAGTGAATTAAATTGAGTTATTTATTGTTTTTTTGAGATAAAACAGCAACTTTGGGTTAGCCCTACTGGGTATTTGTATCATAGGGATGCAAAATAGAATTTAATGCTACTCAAATCATGATTAATACTTTCTTTACGTTGGCAGAGTTAAATGATAATTATTCTGAAGAAATAAGTTTAGCTGCAGATGTTTATGAGCGACGAAAAGCAGATGGGATGAAAGATTTTTCCCTTTCAGCGTTCGAATTTGTATTTACATCTGATAGTAAAACCAAGCTCGAAATACTAGGACAATTTCTTTCTACGAATTACAACTATGAAATTGGTGAGATAAGTGAAGGAGATGATGATTGGGAACTAAATGGCGTAGCAACAGAATTCCCTGTAGACCTAGATAATCTGGTATATTGGGTACTCAATATGTATTGCAAGGGACATAAGTTTGACTGTAGACTGGATGGATATGGTGCATTTGATGATCCTGCGGAACAAACATTTCCTGATATTGATGCGGGTTTATATAGCCATTCTTTTGATTTGGCGATGGAAAGTTACGACAAAGGCAATCTGGGAATGGGAGTTATCCATTTTTCGACGGCAATCAGAATAAAACCTCAAGATCCTAATTCATGGTATTCAAGAGCAATACTAAAAGATGAGCTTCATACCCCCAAAGCTGCCAGATTAGATTATGATAAGGCAATTGAGATAGCCCCAGACTTCATAGATGCAATCATAAATAGAGCGGCAAATAAAGACGAAGCAGGGGAACATGATAATGCTATTGCTGATTACAGCTTTGCGATTTCATTAGAACCGAATAACGGATTGGCCCATTACAACAGAGCTAACTCTAAACTCCGAAAAGGCGACAAAGTTGGAGCTTGTTTAGATTGGACTAAAGCAAAGGAACTAGGGTATAGGCATGCAGAAGAAAGGCTGAGCATAAATTGCGCATAGAATTTAAGGGAAGCTAAGACTTACCTGATATTAGCAAAAGCTAAAGAATAAATAGAATCTCTATGAAAGCAATTTTGCCAAAACCAAAACACTCAAAACGAAAGATCGTCGTCAAAATAATAAGGGTACTGGCTATTATTTATCTCTTTTTATGTCTATTCATTTTTATGGCATTCCACGGTAGTGGACTGTTTAAACATATTTGTTAGTGTAGGCGTGATATTTGGATCGAGTTTCTATTTACGCTCAAGATCTCCTCATAAGCCTTAAGGCTAATAGAGTTTAAGTTTATAAAGTAGCATATATGGAACTACAAAACCTTCTCATTCGACGTTCAGGAATAGTCTGTTTATTGGTATATCTAAGGTCTTTTGGCGTTTGGATATTTTATTTTTAATCTTGTCAAATATTTTTAGATTATAAAAGATACAACAGCATATAAAATACAGCAAAACTCTCCAAAAGTATATGATCACAAAATTTCTTCACTCTAAATGTTTTCTTTCAATTCTAACCTTATCAATATGTTGCTTTTGTGCATGTAAAAAGAATAAGGGTTTAAATGATAATACTTTAAAAGAGAATCCATTACGCAGTATGAAAATAGCTTTTCTATACCCCGAGCGTACAGATTTTGTTCATGGCGATACCATTAATTTCGAAGCAGAATTACAAGGCGAACCAATAGGCGACTTATCGAATCTTACTATCACGTGGAGAAGTAACATAGATGGGGTTTTGAAAGAAGTGAAGGGCGTTAGAGATTTAAAACTGGTTAATACTTCGCTGTCAGCAGAAAACCATATCATTAGCATAGAAATAAAAAACGAACTAGATTCAGTAAAAAAAGCATTTTTGCCAATCCAATTAGGTATCAGGCTTTTAAAGCTTGAAAAGACAGACAATTCTATTACCCTTCGTTGGAAGAAATACAGTAAAGAGAATTTTAAATCCTATAAACTTGTAAGATACAAGAATAACCAAGTAGATACCCTCAGTATGTTGGTTAAGGCAACCGATACCGCCTTCACAGATAATTCGATTGTACCGGGTGTGGATTACAAGTATATGGTAGTAGTAAGTAAAACAAATGGAAATCTTAAAAGCAATGAACAGTCTGTAGTCGGAGGAAGTTTTATAGAAATGAATTACCCGATATTGAAGCTTTTAAAAGATCGATTTAGAGATCGCGTGTATGCTATTGTTGCAGGTGACGTTCATTATGGTAGAAAATTAAGTGGAAATGGTATTATTGCGATAAACACCAAAGACTTAAAAGTTGAAAAGAGGTTTTTTGAGGATATCAGATACACAGACTTTACTATTAGCTTAGATGGCAAGTATCTATATTTAGCTGATGAAAGTACAACAATTCAAAAGATTGACCTCGAAATACTAGCCCCCGCAGGCACAATTCAAACCAATTCTCAAGCATATCATATCAAAGCAGGAAGTAATAACCGCTTGTATTATCATATAACACCACCTACTAGTGGATCGACTGAGCTCCGTATAGTTGATCTGGCGAATAATAAAGAGTTGGTATACAAAGATAAGATGACCGATGCCCAACGCGGTTTTTATATGGGGAATTTTGATCTTGATCCCGCCACTAATACAATATATCATGTTGACTCTTCGTCTCCAGCTACTGTAAGTAGAATCACTACAAGTTCGGATATTTTTGCATTAGAAAATTCGAAAAGTACCGATATATTCTCCTTGAATCCTATTTTTGATGTTAACAAACAACGTTTATTTGTAAATGAGAAAGCATACGATAAATTTTTAAGCGTTGTAGGTGAATTCTACAATGGAGGCTCTGAGGCTATAATAACGGCTGTTTCTCCTTCCGGAAACTTCGCTTTAAGTTTTAGGGATTTGTATGATACAAATACGCTTAAAAGAATTGAATCTATAAAAGGGTTTTTAGATAATGGTATTTTTCTTAGTGATAAACAGCTGATGTTTTGTAATACCGAAAAACTCCCTTCAAACGAGTACAAGACGAGAATTTTTCGATATACTTTAGGTAACTAGTATAGTACTTCAAAGGGGGCAAAAAGCAATAACCATTACTCATATTTCAACGCCTCAACAGGATTAGCTTTTGCCGCCTTATACGCCTGAAAACTAACCGTAAGAAAAGCAATCATCGCTGTTCCTGTTATTGATATCACTATAATAGATAATGATATGGTAGTTCTGAACTCAAAATTAACGAGCCACCTGTTCATCAGGTAATAGGCAAGAGGTACACCAATACAAGCCGCTACAAATACCATTTTCAGGAAGGAAAGTGAAAGCAACTTCATGATGCTGGCAACAGAGGCACCAAGCACACGACGTACACCAAACTCCTTAGTTCGCTGTTCCGCACTGTAAGCCACCAGTCCGTAAAGTCCCATACAGGATATTAATATTGCTATGCCACCAAATAAATTGGCCAGGATACCCAGAATCTTTTCCGATTGTAGTTTTGCGGTATATAGGTCATCCACAAATTTAATTTGAACCGGGTATTGCGGATTGATACTTTTGGCAACAGTAGTAATCAACTCGATATTCTTGCTCAAACTATTAGCCGGGTTTAAACGCAAATTAATATTGCCAGCTCCATCTTTATTAAAATTAATTACCATTGGACGTCCAGAACGATAGGGCGAATCCCACAGAAAATCTTTAAACACGCCTACAACCTTCAATTGATTACCAAATAGATCCACATACTTTCCAATCGGATCTTTTAGTTTCATCATCTTCACTGCATTGCTGCTCAGTAAAATTGCAGCTGTATCTGAAGCAAAATCCTTAGAGAAATCACGACCCTCAAGCATTTGCACGCCATTTGTTTTTACGAGATCATATTGGGTCTCTAGCCTGTTAAATACAATTTCTTCGCCTTGTTTGTCCATCCCAGGCCATTTAAAGCCATAAAACCAATTGCTCACATTCGTCATACTTCGCGAGGATTGGTTTACCGAGGTAACCGCCCCAGTTTTTAGCACCTGTTCTTTAAACAATTCAAACTTCTGGCGCAAATCTCCATCTTGCTGCATCTCCGCAAGTAAATGGATGTTGTAACCAACAGGTCTGCTCTTTATAAACTGAAGTTGCTTATAAATCACTAGCGTGGCAATGATAAGCATTATGGCAAAGCAAAACTGGCCAACTACTAATACTTGTCGCATGTTGATGGGAATGAGTCTTGCCCTTGCAGTTTTCTTTTTCAAAATCTGAATAGGATTGAATGAAGAAAGAAACACGGCAGGGTAAATACCTGCCAAAATACCTGTCAGCAAAGCTACCGACACAATACCCAACCAGTAGCCGATATTGGTGTAGTTGATGGTGATTTCTATATTCAGCAGATTATTGAATAGGGGCAAACTGGCCTCCACAATAACCAGCGCAATCAACACGGCAACTATAGTAAGCACCATAGCTTCGGTAAGGAATTGTGTAATTAGAGAACCTCTGGTTGCACCAATTGTTTTTTTGATGCCCACTTCCTTTGCCCTGCGCTCAGATTTTGCCGTGGCCATGTTCATGAAATTGATGCAGGCGATCAGTAAAATACCAAAGGCCAGTGCTACAAATAAATAAATACGGTCTATGTCGCCGCCTACGCTCTTGCCATTCACAAATTCACTATGTAAATGCTGATCCATCATCGGGAATAGGAAGTTTTCAGCTCTTTGATCTTTATAATTCTCATTAAACAATTTCTTTACCTTGGAATTGATCAGATTCAATTTGGCCTTGTCGTTAACCTTTGCCATAGCCAGGAAACCAAAGTTAGACCAGCCTGGGTTTTTAACCCAACTTTCTATGTTTTCATAATAAGTCCAAGGCATCAAATAATCAAACCGGAGCGAAGTATTGGCTGGCAGGTCTTTAATAACACCAGTCACCTTAAGATCATGCTGGTTCCTATGCCTTACCGTTTTGTTTAGTACATCAGTAGTGCCAAACAATAGTTTGGCAGTTCCCTCAGTTAGTACTACAGCATCCGGTGTATTCATTGCTAGCGCGGGGTTGCCAACTATAAACTCGTAATTGAATATTTTCAAAATCTCTGGATCAGCAAAGATTTCTACCTTTTTAAAACTGTTCTCCTTATTGGCGATGAGTGTTTCATTACCACCACCAATTCGTGCAACAGCATCAACTTCAGGAACTTTTTCTCTGATAGCCATAGCAATCCCATTGCCTGGGTATTCTTTTGTACTTGTGATCTTTCCTGATGCATCTTGAAAGTTGGTCATCACCGAGTAGATCTTGTTCGCATCTTTATAATGACGGTCAAAATTCATTTCGTAATTCACATACAACAATAGAAGTAAGCAGGCCGACAAGCCCACTGCCAGTCCAATTATATTAATCACCGAAGAAGTTTTGTTTCTCCAGAGGTTGCGCAAAGCGATTTTTAAATTGAGTCTGAACATGGCATCAGGTTATCTATCAATTAAATAAATACAATTGATCTGCAATTTACCAAGTTTGTGCCAAGATTGAGGGCGTCGTTCAATTCATTGTAAAACAGTGATTTAGTTGTGGTTTAATAATAAAACCGTTCATTATCGAACTATAAGTGTACAGTGTCGGACAGTGGTTGTTTGACTATCTAATTCATTTTGAAAATTAACCGATCACTTTTAACACTTAGTTCGGTATTATTTAGGTAACCTTTGTTCAATATAGGCGAAAGGCAAAAGTCATCGCCGTTTTTAGTGGAATAAATAAACAAATCTTCATGTAAATTATTGGCGGTAGCAGGAACTTTAAGAATTAGCGTATCTTTTTGAATAGCATTAGTTAATCGCATGTTGAAGTAACGTGATACACCTGAGCCTATAACTTCTGGTCTTATAGTGTCTTTCCGAAGTTTGTCTTTAGTTTGAAAGAAGCAGATTTGGGATGTGGTGTATTTTGGCGTATTAGAGAAAAACAAATCTTCACCAGTTTGAATATTCACAACTTTAAAGTTAATACTGGGATATTTCATCTCATATGTACAAGCAATTACATCATTGTTCTTTTTCTTTGTGCAACTCAATAAGGAAAAGAAGCCAGTTAGTGAAAATAAAATAAGTTTGGTATAGGTTTTCATACAAATGTTGGTTTGGTTAGGAGTAAAAGACATTTAAATAACAAAACGAGTTAACTTTGTCAAACGCTACAAACTAGAAAGTTAATTATTAGACTTTAAAATTATTTAATAATAGACTTTTCAAATACAACATTTAAAGATCATATAATTTTGAGTTAACCATTGCTTTTTTGAGATAATTTTTCAACATTTGAGTTAACTAGATATTTAACGCTGCTCACTTATAAGCACTCATTCATGTTTAGTAATCCTTTTTCTTTCGATGGCAGAATACGCAGGCTGGAATATGGTTTGAGCTTGCTCATTTATTGCCTATATTTATTTGTGATTGTTATCACATTGACATCAATGGGGTTGGTTCAGGGAGATCAAAGCTCAAAATATTCGTTAACGCTGATTATTGCACTTCTTCCAGGAATATTTTTTTAGTGGCGCAGGCAGCTAAAAGATGTCACGACAGAAACAACAGTGGCTGGTGGAAGCTTATTCCCTTTTATGGTTTTTGGATGCTATTCGCAGATGGAGATATAGGTGACAATGATTATGGTGAGAATCCTAAGGGACTGAGTTACGATTTCGCTGATGTGATGCGCAAGATAATAGTGCAGTAAAACCTATTGATCCCCACAGTGGAAATCCTGTTTGAATTTAAATTATCCTGATCGTCATAATTTTTTTTCTTAATCAAAACATACCCTTGTTAGGCTGACCTTCTAGCTTACCAATACCAGCACTAAAGATCAGGTAGTTGACCTCACCAAAATAGTTTTACTTAATACAGCTACCAAAACAAAGTATCCCATAGTTAAAAGTTATCAGGTAGCACCTGTACCTGTTGGAGCAAGGGATGATCTTAAACTTAAAGTAGGCGAACAAGTGAAACGTATACTGATGTATACTTTTCCGCAAAAGACTGCACCAGATGCGCTTGAAATTAATGAACATGCGTATATTATTGCATACAAAGAAGACTGATGTAATTCATTTCCAATCCGCTATCGGCTTTCTAACATCTATCGCTTTATAATACGATATTCTTTTACTTTTTTTCATAAGGAATTTGGTTTTTCAATCAAGCGCTTTTAAAGCACCTAAATGGAGAAATAATACGCCCATGTTATAAACAAAAGCTGTAACGGTGCAGTAAAGCACAACATTGAGTACATGGCTAGGTTACCGGGAAATAGTAGATTCCAATCTCCTGTTGTAAATTTTGAAATCACAGACGAAAATATAAATACAATGATGAGCAGGATTAATGGTTTATAATAGCTTTTGCCATTTTGTGTTAATGCTTCGGTTACCGAGATCTGGTTAAGATAGTATAAAAGCAAGAAGATCTTTATTGATGGTGGCAGTTTCAGTTATCGGCTTTCAGGAAGCTGGCAGGATGTTTGAATACAAAATAATACTACCCACAATTTTTGACGCAAAGGACAGTCGTATGAATGAGCAACAACATGTAGCCAACGAGTTGAATACCAATAATTATGAACAGTCGCAATTATTGGCCGCATTGAAGCTTGCGGAGGAAAGAAGTGCTATGCTTGCCGCTATTGTGGATTCCTCTGACGACGCGATCATCAGTAAAAACCTTGAGGGCGTCGTAACAAGTTGGAATCTTTCTGCAAAGCGGATCTTTGGTTATTCTGCCGAAGAAATGATTGGTGAATCGATTGTGAAGTTAATTCCAGAAGATCGGCTGGAGGAAGAGCCAAAAATCTTAAGCCTACTGAGAAGTGGCCATCGGGTGGATCACTTCGAGACCAAAAGAGTCACCAAACAGGGGCAGTTGATAGATGTTTCCTTAACGATATCGCCGGTTAAAAATGTAGCTGGAAATATCATTGGTTTATCCAAGATTGCCCGCGACATTACGGATAAAAAACTGGAAGAACAGCGTAAGATTGATTTTATTGCCATTGCCAGCCATGAGCTGAAAACGCCATTAACATCCGTACGGTCTTATGTGCAGCTGGCATTGGTCAAGGCAAAGGAACGTTCCGATTTATTCACTGAAAATGTGCTTGCCAGAGCTGAAACGCAGACGATGAGGATGATCACTATGATTCATGATTTTTTAAACCTCTCCAGATTGGAGGCCGGTAAAATGTCACTCAACATTTCCATGTTTCGGTTGTCGGAGTTGATGGACGATTTAATTGCTGAAGCCAAAATTCTTGCGCCTAATCATGTTATCACCTATAAGGGTTGTGCGGATCTGGAGTTACATGCGGATCGGGAGAAGATCAGCCAGGTATTGAGTAATCTGCTGAGTAATGCAGTTAAATATTCTATGAATGGAACAGTGGTAAACATTGAATGCAAACCTTTTCAAAATAGTGTTCTCATTAGTTTTACTGACCAGGGAATTGGTATTGATCCACTTGATCAGAGTCGTTTGTTTGAACGCTTTTACCGGGTCAGAAATGAACAGTTCAAGAATGTTTCGGGTTTCGGAATAGGGCTTCATCTGGTATCAGAAATTTTAAAGCTGCATGGGACTGAGATTAAGGTGAAAAGTGAACCAGGTAAAGGTTCGACTTTCTCTTTTGTTCTATCCGTTTAGATTCCCGAACTGTTTTCTTATTCCATATAGTTAAATAAACAATTTTTGAAGTCCGGAAGTTTATAGTTAAAAGAGCTGTGTTATGAAATCTATTTGGAAAGGCGATACGGGGTTTGGCCTGGTAAATAGCTTAATGTGATTTCATTCTGAATCCCGTTGAAACGCTTTGAAGACTGCACCAGAAAAAGGATCAAAGCAAGCTTCCATTTTCCATTAAGAACATACAGCGCATCAAGAACGTTTTTGAGTGAACCTGAACATTCTTCCTTGCCCATAAGGGGCTCATTTATAATCATCTTCATGTACGCAAAGATAGTCACTTCCCTCAAGGTAACCGCTTTCCATTAGGTAACTAGTAACTTTTGATCACTAGGTAATCATACATTTGCCTTTGATAATTCAGGTATTTATCGTTAACAAATTTTCTTATGAAACACATCCTTCATTTAAAGTCAAGCCTACAAGGTAAAGAATTGGGCAGCATTAAGCTCGGTCAGGCTATCGTCATACCATCCATACATCGCTGAAGGCCTGGATTGATCATGTTACCAGAGCCGGAGTAACTTTTGGCTATGGTGAAAATGGTCCGATTGGAAAGGTAACAGGAAAAAAAGTTTATGTAGCAATGTCTTCCGGTGGTATTTATTCAGAAGGACCACGTAAGGCTAATGACTTTGTAGCTCCTTATTTAAAGGCTTTTCTTAGATTTTTAGGCATGACAAATCTGACGTTATTCCGTGCTGAAGGACTGAAAGTGCCAGGAGTGAAAGAATTAGACAAATTTATCCTTGAAAGTGAAAAGGTCTTCATCTTATTCATTGCAATAAGATTGCAAAATAGAATTGTTTTTCGCTGAATCGTTAGAAATCGTTTTTATGTTAACTTTGGGTAACCGTTGGTTTTTAGAAATATTAGTATTTAAATGAAAGCTAAAGAAGTTTTAAAGGATTACGTTTCAAAGAATGCTGCACTCAGCGACGAACAATTCGACCATTTCTTTTCCCATTTTGAGCTTCAGTGTTTCAAAAAGGGACAGGTTATCATTTCCCAGGGGAGTATTGTAGATACTGAATATTTTGTAACCTCCGGTTGCCTGAAATCGTTTTTCATCAATGAGGAACTCAAGATGTTCATTCTGCAGTTTGCAATGCCAACATGGTGGGCTTCGGATTTTGAGGCACTTTACAACCATACTAAAGCCAGCATATCCTTAGATTGCATTACCGACGCAGAAGTTCTGTGCCTTAGCAATGCGAACCGGGAAAAAATTTGTAGTGAAATCCATGCCGTGGAAAGCTTTTTCCGCTGGCGAACCAATAGGGGGTATGTCGCCAGTCAGAAAAGGTTATTGTCATTCATGAACAATAACGTCAAATTCCGGTACGAAGAATTACTGAGCTTATATCCGGAACTCTATAATCTTGTGCCCAAAAATCTGATTGCTGCGTATCTTGGGGTATCCAGAGAGACATTAAGTCGTCTTTACCATGCCTGAGGTGTGATCTAGATCACCTAATGGTTAAGCTTTTTCAAATGTGATGTAGGTCACCTGACCAGCCCGTTTTTCCTTCCGTACTTTGTGGTGTAATTAAAAAATAAATCACATGGAAAATCAAAATTTCATCATCGACCCTGCACAGAGCAATATTGACTGGATAGGTAAGAAGGTAACCGGAGCACATAATGGAACGATTGCCATTAAAGTTGGTAAAATCATTTTAAATGAAGATAAAGTCACAGGCGGTAATTTCATCGTAGACACCACCTCGATTAATATACTTGACATTACTGACCCGGATACAAATGCACAATTCCTGGGACACCTGATCTCCGACGATTTCTTCGGTACTGAACAGTTTCAGGAAGCAAATTTGGTGATCAACACTGTTACCGGAAATCATGTTGACGCCGACCTTACCATTAAGGGCATCACACATCCTATAGATTTTGATGTTGAGCTCCGGAAAACTGACGATTCGGTGTCGGCAAGCGCTAAACTCCTGGTAGATCGCACTAAATATGGTATGAAGTTCCGATCTGGAAACTTTTTCCTAAACCTGGGGGATACCCTGATCTATAATGATTTCGAATTAAATGTAAGTATCACTGCTAAAGCTGAGTCATCTGCTCATTAGCCTAAATTTATAAGTTATGCCATTTGTAAAAATAGAAGTAACACGTGAAGGTGTTACTAAAGCACAAAAACAGGCCCTGATTAAAGGGGTAACAGACCTGATCACTGAGGTATTGAATAAAGATCCACACTTGACCCATGTAGTGATACAGGAACATGATCTTGAGGACTGGGGCTATGCCGGAGAACAGGTATCAGAGCTGAGGGCAAGGGGAATTACAGCTGATAAAAAGTAACGCTTTAAAAGAAAAATGAAATGAAAACTCAAACCATCATTGTTACCGGTGCCTCTTCAGGTATAGGTAAAGAAATCGCCCGCTACTTTTTGGAAAAAGGTGATAATGTCATCATTAATTCCTTAACGGCTGAAAAACTGGAAGAGGTGTATCGCGAATTAGGCGCAGGAGATCACCTGGCCAGGGTAGCAGGGAATGTAAAAGATAAAAGCACTGGAGAACAGTTATTGTCCACTGCGATTGAAAAATTTGGTGGTGTGGATGTATTGGTAAACAATGCCGGGATTTATGAGACTAAACCCTTCCTGGAAGTGGATGAAGCCTATCTTGAGCGCTTTTTAAATACTAACCTCAAGGGGACTTTTTTTACCACCCAGGCCATCCTTCCACAAATGCTTAAGCAACAGGAAGGTGTGGTGATTAACATAGGTACTCCACTGGTCAATCATGCACTTGGTGGTGCGCCCTCGACTGCGCCAATTGCATCGAAAGGTGCCATACACGCGCTTACCTTACAGTTGGCGGCTGAGTTTGGGAAAAATAACATACGAGTAAATACTGTAGCACCAGGGGTCATTCGTACACCAATGCACGGAGATAAAGCGGATCAAAGTGCAGGCTTGCATCTATTGAACAGGGTAGGCGAAGCTCAGGACGTTGCAGAAATGGTTTATACCATTGCAAAAAACAATTTCATTAATGGAGCTATTATTAACGTGGACGGTGGCATGGCTGCCGGTCATCATCTGAACTAATTATGAAAGAAGATTCATTAGCAATCACCGATGCACTGGAAAGTAGTTACTTTCCAGGTATTTACGAAGGCGATGCCGAAAAACTAGGACGTATGATCTATCCCGGAACACTATTGTTTGGAGATGTTAATGGGCAGGTTTATGCCAAAACCCGTGAGGAGTATTTGGATGCGGTAAGGAACCGGCAAAGTGTGAAAGATTCAGGAAAACCTTTTAAGGGAACGATCGTCTCGATAGATGTGGTCAACACAATCGCGGTGGCAAAAGTTCATGTTAAAATGTATGACTTCAACTATGATGAGTTCCTGTCATTTCACAAAATCAATAACCAATGGGTGATTGTTAATAAAATGCTTACCGATGTGATCAAGTATATATAAAATTATGTGGTATCAAACAAAAGTATCCAAAATATTGAACATTCAATATCCTATCCTTCAGGGGCCTTTCGGTGGCAACTTGTCGTCTGTTGAGTTGGTAGCAACAGTATCAAACCTGGGCGGACTCGGCGGATACGGAGCCTACAATCTGAGTCCTGAGGAGCTTATCGCTGTAGATAAGCAGATCAAGTTGGCTACAAATAAGCCTTATAATATCAATCTATGGGTTTCGGATACTGACGTGGTGAATGGATCGGTTTCAGAGGCGCAGTTTAGCCGTGCTCAGCAGTTATTTAAGCCTTATTTCGAAGAGCTGGGAATAGCACTACCAGAAAAACCTGTACCATTCAAAAGCAGGTTCGAAAATCAGGTCGAAGTGATCTTGCATCAGCGTCCCCCAGTATTTAGTTTTATGTTCGGAGCTCCAGCCGCTGATATCCTTGAGCAGTGTCAGCGGCTTGGTATAGTGACTATTGGTGCGGCAACCACCCTTGATGAAGCCATTGTTTTGGAAGCTGCTGGCGTGGACATGATCATCGCGTCCGGTTTTGAGGCTGGAGGGCATCGGCCATCCTTCTTGGCCTCCGCGGAAACCTCTACAATGGGAACATTTGTATTGCTGCAATTAATTAAAGAGAAAGTAAAAACACCTGTTATTGCCGCAGGTGGAATCGCTAATGGAAAAGGTGTTGCTGCAGCGCTGGCTCTGGGGGCAGATGCCGCGCAAATCGGTACTGCTTTTCTGGCGACGGAGGAATCAAATGCCACTGCCATTCATAAGCAAATGCTCTTTTCAGATGCAGCGAAATACACCACGCTGTCAAGGGCATTTACGGGCCGGCTTGGCAGGGGGATAACCAGCCGCATTGCACAGGATTTGGTGCAGCAGGAAAAAGGATTTCTGCCATTCCCGTTGCAGACGCAGTTTATGTCACATTTAAGAAAGGCAGCGATTGAACAGCAGAAATTGGATATGATCTTGTTTTGGGGTGGTCAGATTGCACCTGCACTGAAACATACCAGGGCAGCTGAGTTGATGAATTCTATTTTGGAAGAAACCACTGCATATTTTGACCATCTAAAATTTTAACACATTTGCCTTCAAATGAAGTATGGGATGTGCCTTAAAGCACTTAAGAATGGTATATCCGCAATCTGCTTACGCCCTTGTCAGTGTTTTTTTCTATATGGTCTGCTGAAGTGACATCAGATTAGTTTTGCGACGAAAAGGAGACTTTCTAACCTTGAGATTCGAAGAACCGGGTTTCTGCTTCCTGAATTCCTTTAATGATGGCCTTCTCTCTATAATGCTTATCCGCCTGTATTTTCTGTCACCGAATCAGGTTTTTCAAAACATCTGTTCATTACAGGTGTTTTTAACTTGATGATGAATTAATACAGATGTGATGTGCAATTTTTCAATAGAGTATCCAAAATCAAAGGATGAAATGGTTGAGCAGTTAAAGGCTGCGATAGTAGCTCAAACAAACGGCATTTTTAATGGGGATGCTACTGCCGGAGCATTTTCCTTTATGGCAAAGGGCTTTGCTCTTGCTGGAAACTATACCATTTCTGGGGATACGATCTATGTCAGCATTACCCAAAAAACCTGGTTGCTTTCCTGCAGAAGGATTGAGTCTGAGATTAGAAAATACTTGGAAGCTGAAGCCTGATCACTGGATACAGATGTCGAGATTACAAATGCCCCTTCGAATGGGAATTGGATTTTGAGGAACAAAATCGAGAAGAACATGAGTTTAAAAGAATATCACAACAAACGGGATTTTGATAAAACAGCTGAACCTAAATCCGGTAAAGCTAAAGCTTCAGGAAAACTTCAGTTTGTCATTCAAAAACATGATGCCAGCCACTTACACTATGATTTCCGCCTGGAGATGGATGGGGTATTGAAAAGCTGGGCAGTACCTAAAGGTCCATCGACAGATCCAAAGACCAAGCGTCTGGCCATGATGGTGGAAGATCATCCTTTCGACTACAAAAGTTTCGAAGGAATTATTCCGAAAGGTGAGTACGGTGGGGGCACAGTTATTGTCTGGGATGAGGGAACCTATGAGCCCATTGAAAAGATCAGGGGCAAAAAGGCGCAGGAGAAATACTTACTGGATCAACTGCAGTCCGGATCACTTAAAATCATATTACATGGTCAAAAAATAAAAGGTGAGTATGCCCTGGTGAAGGCTAATGGCATGAGCGAGAACGCATGGTTGCTGCTCAAGCATAAGGACGACTATGCTTCAGTAAGTGATGTTACTAAAAAGGACAAATCTGTGCTTTCGGGAAAGACGATTGAACAGGTGGAAAAAAACAGTGATCAGGTTTGGCAGGATGGTCAGCAGCAGCAATTGAAGAAACCACTGAAGAATAAAACTGCTGTTCAGGCAGTTGACACTAGTTTCGGGCATACTGAAAAAGTAAAACCAACTGAACGCTCTTCAGTGGTTAAAGCATTGCTGAAGAAGGGCATGAAATCCAAAATTCCGATAGGGATGAAGCCCATGCTGGCTACCCTGGTGGATGAGCCTTTTGATGACCCGGACTGGATATACGAGGTCAAATGGGATGGTTATCGTGCCCTGGGATTTTGTCTGAAGAATGGGGATGTACAGCTGCTGTCAAGAAATAATAAGCAGTTCAATGAACAGTTTTATCCCATTTTCCAACAATTGCAAGGCTGGAAGCTTGATGTGGTTGTGGATGGTGAAATCCTGGTGATCAATGATAAGGGACTTGTCAATTTCGGAGCCCTTCAAAACTGGCGTAGCGAAGCAGATGGTGACCTGGTGTACTATGTGTTTGACCTGATTTGGTATGAAGGTAGGGACCTCACCGAGCTTCCCCTAAGCGAGCGCCAGAAGATATTGGCGGAAGTGTTGCCGCAGGATGATGACCTGATCAGGCTGAGCCAGGTGTTCCCGGCAAATGGTACTGAATTTTTTAAGGCAGCTGTTAAAATGGGTCTGGAGGGTATTATGGCTAAGAAATCAACTAGCATTTACACAAAAAACAACCGATCCAAAGATTGGTTAAAGATCAAAGCAAATAAACATCAGGAAGTGGTGATTGCCGGATTCACCAAAAATGAAGATACACCTAAACAATTCAGTTCGCTATTGTTAGGCGTTTATGAAAATGGTCATTTACAATATGTCGGTAAGGTGGGCACAGGTTTCAATGACCGGGATCAAAAAAAGATGATAACGCAGTTCCGGCCGTTGATTACCGATAAAAGTCCTTTTCTAGTAATCCCTGATGTCAATAAATCTTCCCGCTTCAGGCCCAATCCACCACAAGCCAAAGTCACCTGGCTTAAGCCTGAATTGGTCTGTGAAGTTGCCTTTGCAGAGGTTACTGCGGATGGCGTGTTCCGTCACCCATCTTTCCGGGGTATGCGTATTGACAAGAAGGCAAAGGTAGTGGTCAGGGAAGCAGAAGTGAAGACCAAATCCGTACGTAAAGATAGCCATGTTGTTGCGATTAGATCAGCGAAGGCTATGGAACCCAAAACCCTGCTCAATCCTAAAGAGGAAACCCAGGTACGCAAGGTGAAGGGGCATGAATTGAAATTTACCCATTTAAGCAAGCTTTACTGGCCGGAAGATGGAGTGACTAAAAGGGATATGTTCAATTACTATGATCAGATAGCTGACTATATTCTTCCTTATCTGAAAGACAGACCGATGTCTCTGAACCGTTTTCCTGGTGGTATACACAGCAAGGGTTTCTATCAAAAAGATGTCAGGGAGATCGCACCGGATTGGGCTGACACCTTTCCCCATACCACTGAGGATGGCGAACATAAGGAATACCTGCTGGGCAACGATGAAGCGGCATTGCTTTGGATGGCCTCTCTGGGTTGTATTGAGATGAATCCCTGGTTTTCCAGGAGCCAGTCTCCAGATAATCCTGATTATTGCGTGATTGATCTGGATCCAGACAAGAATACCTTTGATCAGGTCATTCAGGTAGCCCAAATGGTGAAAACTATTTTAGATCAGATTGAGGTACCTAGTTACGCGAAGACCTCAGGTTCTACGGGTATGCACATTTATATCCCCCTTGCGGCAAAATATACTTATGATCAGTCACAACTGTTTGCCAGGATTATCGTTAATCTGGTGCATCAGCAAGTCCCAGACTTTACCAGCCTGGAAAGAATGGTCGCTAACCGTAAAGGAAAAATGTATCTGGATTTCCTACAAAACAGACCAGGGGCGACTATTGCCTGCCCTTATTCGCTTAGACCTAAACCAGGGGCAACCGTTTCTATGCCTCTGGCATGGGATGAAGTTAAACCTGGGATGAAAATGAAGGATTTTACCATCTTCAATGCAGTAGACAGGGTGAGAGATACCGGTGATCTCTTTAAAGGGGTATTGAGTAATGGCATTGATCTGACTGCAGCAATCAACAAAGCAAAGGATTTCATTGTTGATTTCCATAGTTAAAAGTTAGCACTAGTAGAACGCCAGAACAACAGAATAGTTTAAGATTTAATTGGTTTACTGATTTTAATCGGAAGAAATTGCAAGCAGAGCGGATACTCAAAAATTTTTAAAAAGCTTAGGATCATCTTGATTATTCTCAAAATACTGAATTTTATCCCAAATTTTTAATACTAATATTTTTAGCTTAAGTTTGTTCTGTGCTAAATTTTAAGGTAGCTTTTTATGGATTTTAATGTTTCGCTATTTCCTGAAAAAATTACGCCTCAGTCTATTGCTATTCGTCAGGAAATCCAGCCATTAAGGGCTTTTGGGGAAACACCATGGCATCGGGAATGGAAAATGGTTTTTCCAGCTTCTTTTCGGGAGGTTTCCTTTTGGGATGAGACCACCCAACAGCAACATCGTGCCGATGTATATACCTCCTGTGGGACTACCCTTGAATTTCAGAATTCACCTATTGGTATGGAAGAACTGGAAAGCCGGGAGGCGTTTTATCCTAAATTGGTATGGATACTAAATGGAAAGAAATTTAAGGGTTTTAGGATTTTGAAGCATTTACCTGATGTGGATGATCCCCGGATTTCTGGTTTTGAATTTTGTAACAGTGATCATCTTTCTATGATCAGAAAATCTGAACTGTTATACGGAAGAGGTCGTCCGAAAACACTTAACTTCTACCATCCTGAATTGAAGAAAATCCCCTTAACAAGCCATTACTATTCCTTTTGTTGGAAACACCCCCATCGGGTATGGTATCAGTCAAAATGTCCCATTATTATTGATCTGGGAGGCCATTTTCTTTATCAGCTCAAGCAGAGGGAACAGCTATCCGGAAATTATCCTTACCTACATATGATTCCGAGAAAGGAATTTATTGAAAGGTATTACGCCATTTAAACATTTCTATTCTCAGGTTGTTAAGGCTTATCAATCATTAGGCAAACAATTTTGTGGTCTGGGAGTTAATAGTTAAAAGAGCTGTGTTATGAAATCTATTTGGAAGGGTGCTATAGGATTTGGCCTGGTAAATATTCCGGTAAAATTATTTTCGGCTGTACAAAACAGTAATCTTGATTTTGATATGCTGGATGAAAGGGATCATGCAAAAATTAAATATCAAAGGGTGAATGCGGAAACCGGCAAGGAAGTTCCCTATGAGAAAATAGTGAAGGGCTATCAGCTCAATGAGCAGTATGTGGTGCTTGATGATCATGATTTTGAGGAAGCCAGTCCGGAAAAAACTAAAATCATCGAGTTGGAACGTTTTGTGGATATTCAGCAGATTAACCCCATTTATTACGAAACCTCTTATTATACACAACCAGAAAATCAGGGTAAGAAAGCATACAGTTTATTATTGCGTGCGTTGGGGAAATCTAAAAAAGTGGGGCTTGCCCGCTTTGTATTTCGTAATACAGAGAACCTTTGTGTGATTCATCCCATGGATGAGGTATTGGTCATTACCAAAATCAGATTTGCGGAGGAGATCCGTAGCCCGAAAGAAGTGAGACAAAAAGGTGAAACCGCTATCAGCAGCAAGGAGCTGGAGATCGGTATGGCTTTAATAGATCAGTATAGCGGGGATTTTGACATTAGTGCTTTTAAGGATGAGCATCGGGTTGAGCTTTTGTCCATTATAAAAGCGAAAGCTAAAGGCAAACGTCCGATTGTGAAGAAACTGCAACCTAAAAAAGCCAGCAGCGATGACCTCTACAGTCAATTGATGGAAAGTCTGACTAAAAAGAAAGGAGCTTAAAATTGGTGTTCAGACTTAATACTGAAATGATTCGTTTAAAACAGAGATGATGATTTCGTTATGGTACAATGATTGAATTATAAATAATAAATCTTTGCCTGTCATCCTGCTAATGATTAGCCTGGGGACATTGTTTTAGAACGCATATTTAAAAGTAAGACCGTTTATATTTTGAATTGATGAAACGCTAAGGTACCTTAGGTGTCTATTCTTTAAATTTTATAGCTATGTATACGAAGTGTTTTTTTAGAAGTACTCGTCTTAGCTTCATTTTATCCTTTCTCTTCTTTAATACTCAAGCTCAGGTTCGTCCTGGTACTCAGACTAATGGTAGTGAAGTTACAAATGTTATCGTTGCGGTTCCGTTCTTATTGATCACCCCAGATGCCAGGGCGGGAGCAATGGGAGAGGCTGGAGTTGCCGTATTGCAGGATGCGAACGTGATGAGCATCAATCCCTCAAAACTGGCATACTTAGAGGATCCTTATGGTTTTTCGATATCCTATAGTCCCTGGTTAAATAATTTAAATTCAGCGATCAATCTTGTTTACCTAAGCGGATATTATAAGGTTGCTGAAAATGGTGCCATTGGTGCATCGCTCAGGTACTTTTCGTTGGGAACGGTTCAACTTTTTGACCGTGACCTGCAGGATTTGGGGACCTACCGACCCAATGAGTTTGCGCTGGATGTCGCTTATGCCAGAAAGTTTGGTGATTTCTTCTCACTGGGAACTGCCCTAAGGTATATCAGATCTGATTTGTCTTCAGGAAAGTTTTCCGCAGGTCAGAAAACTAAGACTGGAAATGCATTGGCGGTTGATGTTTCAGGATCCCTCCGGAAAGAGACAGTCTTTTTGGGGAAAGATGCGATTTTGTCTCTGGGAATCAATATTTCGAATATTGGAACCAAAGTAAGCTATGCAGAGGGCGGTGACAAGTTTTTTTTACCGGCAAACCTCAAAATTGGGGGGGCATCGACCTTTCTTCTTGATGGTTCTAACCAGTTTACTTTTGCACTGGATTTGAATAAGTTACTAGTGCCAACACAGCCTGTTTATGATGTAAACGGACAGATTATAAGGGGGAGCGATCCGGATGTATCGGTACCAGCAGGTATATTTAGGTCCTTTAATGATGCCCCAGGTGGTGCTACTGAGGAATTTAGGGAGGTCAGTATTGCCGCTGGTCTGGAATATTCGTACAATAAGCAATTCGCCATCCGTTGTGGATATTTTTATGAAGATCCAAAAAAAGGAGATCGGAGATATTTTACTACGGGTGCGGGTTTGAGCTATCAATCCTTTAGCCTTGATCTGGCCTACCTTATCTCAGGAGTACAGAATAGCCCGCTTGCAAATACGCTTAGATTTAGCCTAATCTTCAAGCCAAGTAAAGCGGGGGGGTTGTGAAAATATTAAAAACGGAGTTTAATTGCGTCTTTTTTTGTTGTTTATTGTTTTATCGTTTTTCTTAAACAGAAATGAAATGCTATATGAATATAATTTCAACGATAGTATATCGTAGATTCCAATTGATTTGGCTACCGAATTCTATTAATATTTAAGTTTTAAGAAATTAATATTTCAATAAATTATTGTGAATTATTTATAATAAAAATTATTTCTTATAATTAAAATTTTTACCTATATTTGTTGCTCTTAGTTTTATACGCAAAACGATTGCCCTGTTTGTTTAAGTGATGCCAATCTCCCGGTATCCCTGCACTGCGAATTCCTTTAAAGTCTTTTTACTTTTTTTTAGATTTTTTCAATTCACCCTTAATAATTAATCATTATGAAAAACTACTACATCGCTATTGGCCTGACTTTATCAGGTTTGTTTTTTACTTCCGCTACATTTGCACAGGCTTCAGCTACTGCAGATGCATCAGCCACAATTGTTACACCGATCAGCATTTCAAAGAACAGTGATATGGACTTTGGTAACGTAGCTACCAATGGTACGGTAGGTACTGTAGTTCTTGCTCCTGCTGGTACACGTACACCGTCAGGAGGCGTTACCTTACCGGCAACAGCAGGTTCAGTTGCAGCGGCATCTTTTACGGTTTCAGGGTCAGGATCTTACACGTATGCAATTACCCTTCCTACTTCAGTCACCATTGCAAGTGGTACTGATGAAATGATTGTGGATGCTTTTACCAGCACACCTTTAACTACTGGTGCACTGACTGCAGGCGAGCAGATCATTACCATAGGTGCTACTTTGAATCTGGTTGCTGCACAGGCTGAGGGTGCTTATACTTCGGCCACTCCCTTTACAGTTACAGTAAATTACAATTAAACAATACTTATTTGATTTTGTCTTGACCTAATCAGTTCTGCCGTTAATCATCCCTATAAGAACAACATTATGCTAAGGAAAAACCTAATGAATATGATCATCCTAGTGATGATCATATTCGGATTTTTATTATCTATACCAGAAGCTCGAGCGCAGGGCAATCTGATCATTATGCCCAGACGCGTAGTGTTTGAAGGTTCCAAACGGACCCAGGTACTGAATGTCGCTAATACCGGCACTGATACGGCCAAATACTTGATTTCCGTTGTTCAATACAGGATGCTCGAAAATGGAAATTTTGAAGCGGTGACTTTACCGGATTCAGGACAAAACTTTGCAGATAAAAACTTTAGGTTTTTTCCAAGAAGTGTTATTCTTGCTCCTAATGAATCTCAGACTATAAAAGTTCAGGTCATTGGTTCCGCTCAGCTAATGGCAGGTGAATATCGTTCTCATCTTTATTTCAGAGCGGTGCCAAATGAAAAACCCCTCGAAAAAAAGGATACTGCGGCTTTTGCAAAGCTAATGACAATTCACCTTGTTCCGACATTTGGAATAGCAATACCTGTGATTATCCGGATAGGATCATCCTTGGCTGAAGTAAAACTTTCCAAACCTGTGCTTGGTGTCGATTCCGATGGAGATCCCCGGCTGGAACTGAACTTTAGCCGTTCCGGACCCATATCTGTATATGGGGATCTTAAGGTAAATCACATTTCTTTGCAAGGCAAAATAACGCAGGTCGGCCTAGCCAAAGGCTTTGCAATTTATACACCCAATGCCATCCGGCATTTCTTGCTCAATCTAGATGTAAAATCCGGGATAGATTATCACAAAGGGAAGCTACGCATTGTTTTTAGCACACCACCAGAAGCAAAATCCATCATCATCGCAACATCTGAGCTTGACCTGATTTAATGCAAACTGATTGCCTTTCTTGGGGTTGAACGGTAATTTAAGCGTTCAAAAAATGAAAAATAGCAACTTTACGGCTTTTGTCGGTAAAAGTATTTTAGCAGGTCTCTTCTTTTTTTTTATCAGTATACAGCTCTTCGCCCAGTCCGTAACAAATTATGCATTTACGCCTACCAACGGAACTTTTACGCCTTTGTCCGCTCCAAATGCTACAACATGGACAGGATCTACCGATGATGGGGTTTCTACCTTAATTCCAATTGGATTTGACTTCTGGTATATGGGGCAGCGTTATACCAGTGTATCGGCCAGTACAAATGGCTGGTTGTCCCTTGGAGTGGTGCCCGCAGATTTTATCTACAATAATAGCTTAGCTACCGGAGGTTCTCCCAGGCCCGTAATTGCTCCCTTGTGGGATGACCTGGATATCGTTGCAACTTCAAATGTGACCTATAAAACTACAGGTACTGCAGGCACGAGGGTTTTTACACTTCAATACCTGAATATAAAATGGGGTTACCTTGCTTTGGGAGCGGTTTGCTCTTTTCAGGTTAATTTTTATGAAAGCTCGGGCAAGGTTGAATTTGTTTACCGATCAGATGCCAACTCCGCACTTTCTCCTTCTGCATCAATAGGTATAACGGCTTTGGCAACCGGATCCGGTAACTACCTTTCTGTCAATAATGCAGGCACAAGCGTAAGTTCCGTATCCGAAGCAGCAGCTAGTACCAAGCGGGCAACCGGCAGAACTTATGCGTTTGCCTCTGCGGTACCTACCGCACCGGGAAGCCTGACTTTTTCAGCAGTGGCAAATACCTCTATGACCTTGAACTGGACAGATTTGTCTGCGAATGAAAGAGGCTTTGTGATTTACAGGTCAACTGACGGGGTAAACTATACTTTTGTCAGCCAGGTAAATGCTGGGGTTGTTTCTTCTCTACAATCCGGATTGACGATGGGAACGACTTATTACTGGAAAGTATATGCGATTACTGAAGGTGCATTGAGCACTGCACTGAGTGGCAGCCAGGTTACGTTATGTGCAGGCCCTGTGATCTCACAACTCCCTTCCAGTAGTCTCATTGCCTATTATAAGTTTGAAGGCAATGCAAATGATGCGACAGGTAACAATAGCGGAACACTTCAGGGTGGCATTCCAACGCAAGCGGCAGATCGTTTTAACATTGCTAATAAGGCTTATACTTTTAATGGCAGCAGCAATTACCTCACAACCACTAATGCTTATGTAAACCCGGGCACAATCAGCACCTCAATCTGGTTTAAAACAACAACTACTGTGGGCGGCGTACTGATTGGCTTTTCCAGCCCACAGACTGGAGGTAGCGGTAGTCGGGACCGTTTTATCTATATGACTGCAACGGGTGTGCTATACCTGGGTGTGGCCCCCGGTTCAGTTAAAAAATATGTGAGTACATCAAAGGCCTACAATGATGGGAACTGGCACCTGGCCACCAGTACACTTGGCGGCGGAGGATTAAAACTATATGTTGATGGTCTATTGGCTACCAGCGACGGCACGGTTACGAGTGCAGAGAATTATACCGGCTATTGGAGAATAGGTTATGCTGATATCTATACCTGGCCCAATGAACCCACAAGTCATTATTTCCAGGGTACACTCGATGATGCAGTCATCTATCATCGGGAGTTAAGTGCCGCAGAGGTAGCCATTTTATACAATTCTCCCGACGGAGCTGGAAGTAATTCGCCGGTATGTGCCGGAAGCTCACTTAACCTTACAGCTACAGCAGCTACCGGGGCAACTTATTCCTGGACAGGTCCAAATGGTTTTACTTCGACCCTGCAAAATCCTGCGCTGATCTACTCAGCTGCTTATGCAGGTACTTATACCGTACAGGTAACCATACCGGGCTGCGCAATACCTGCTGTTGCTTATACAACAGTTACCTCAACAACCGCTACAGGACAATGGACGGGCAATGTAAGTACGGACTGGAGTGTTGTCGCTAACTGGTGTAACGGTATAGTGCCAACTTCCGGCACTGATGTTACCATTTCTTCAACTGCTACCAGGATGCCTGCAATAACCAGTACTGGAAGCTGTAGAAACCTTACGCTGAATGCCGGCAGCGCATTAACACTAGGCAGCGCAGGAACTTTAAACATTGCCGGCACCCTTGCCAATAGCGGAACTTTTACCAACACGGGCACTGTCAATTTTAATGGCACCACCGGGCAACAAACCTTTTCGGGCGTATCTTCTTTCTTTAATTTAACACTGAACAACAACGCCGGTCTTCTTTTACCGGCAGCCATAGCCCTTACAGGGAACCTCACCATTTCTGCTGGCACATTAGTTACAAATAACTTCAATATTGCCATTGCTGGTAACTGGACAAATAATGTTTCCACAAGTGCTTTTACCGCTGGTACTGCTACAGTAACTTTTAATGGCACTACAGCCCAAGCCATCGGAGGAACGTTTGTTACTACTTTTAATCACCTTACCATTGCAGGTACAGCCAACACAGTTACTTTGAACACCAATGCAACTGTTGTTGGTAACCTTTCTGTATCCAACGGAACATTGGACCTTGCTACCTTTTCCGCCAACCGTGCCACAGCTGGCGGCACACTTACCGTAGCCAATAACGCCACACTGAAAATAGGCGGCACCAATACTTACCCAACCAACTACACCACCAATACCTTAGTGGTAGCAAGTACCGTAGAGTATTCAGGTACCAATCAAACGGTAGCAAGCCAATTGTATGGAAACCTCACTGTTAGCAGTTCAAGTGGAGCGGCAGTAAAAACTTTCCCGGCAACAGCACTAACTGTGGTGGGTAACCTGAGCAGTAATTTAGGTGCCGGTACTTCAGTTTCCTATACTACGGGATCAAATATTACCGTCAATGGAAATGTCTCCATAGGTGCTTCCACCACATTTAATGCGAGTAGTTTTTCGCATAGCATTGGTGGCAACTGGGTCAATAATGGAACTTTCAATGGCAATACAGGTACAGTTACCTTTACCGGCCCTGGTAGTACTGTAAGTGGTTCGGGTACTCAGAATTTCAATAATCTAACCATTGCTGCTTCATCAATCAGCTTTTCGGCCAACAGCATTAGCCTAACGGGAAACCTGACTACAACTGGTTCCGGTTCGTTCTCTCAGCTAACAGGCGGAACAGTTTTAATGTCAGGCACTGGTGCCACCATTAGCGGCACTGGAATTGCACCTGACAACCTCACGATCAGTGGCACTGTAAGCACTTCTTCGGCCGTGGCAATCACAGGAAACTTATCCGTTAGCGGAAGTTTTACCTCAAATTCTACTGCTTTTACGATGATCGGCACTTCAAAAACGATATCCGGTATCGGCACCATGAGCTTCAGCACCCTCTCTGTCCCAGGTTCTGTAACTACAAACGCTAATTTATCTATCTCTTCTGCCCTTACTGTTAATGGCAGTTTATCTGCAACTGCCGGGACTGTTACTTTTACAGGCACCGCAAGCTTAAGTGGAACAGCTAATCTTTTTAATACGACCATTAATGGCACCTACTTACATTTATCTGCCAATGCCAATCTCGGCGTTGCGGGAATATTATTCATAACTACGGGTATTTTGGACGTAACTTCCTCCTTACCAAATACTGTAAATTTCAATGGCAGCGCGGCTCAGAACATTAATGCAATTGTCTATAATAACCTTAACCTTTCTAACGGAAACAGCAAAACTGCCCTTGCTGCGTTAACGATATACAACAGCCTAACTATTGAGACTGGAACCACGTTTATATCCGGGGGTTTTACGCATTCTATTTATGCCAACTGGAATAATTCAGGCAGTTTTATTGCTGACACCGGCACCATACAATTTCTGGGAAATCAAAATTCGACTATAACAGGTGCGACTACCTTTAACCAGTTGACTGTTAATAAAGTAACTGCAGGTACTAATCTAATTCTTCAAGACAATGTTTCGGTTTCTGTAGTAAACATGACTATGGGGACCCTTCTTGCAGGAACAAACACAATAACCATAACCACCACGAGAACCGGTAGTGGTAAAATGCTGGGTTACATCCAGCGAACCCATCTTTTTACCGTTGGTGTTCCTTATGCTTTTGAAGGTCCACAAAACACTATTACCTTCGCCACTGTACTTGGCGTAACCACAATAACCGTTTTTATTACGGAGAAACCTATTCCTGATTTTCCTTTTGGCGGCGCTTTCAATGAGGAATATACAATAACTGTTCCTAATGGAACATACAATGCTACGCTCCGTTTGGACTATGATGATGATGAACTCAATGGGAATAATGAGACAACCATGACCTTATGGAACTATAACGGATCGTCCTGGGTCAACATTGGCAAAACAGGAAACAGCACAGTTGATCACTATGTGGAACAAAGTGGGTTAACAAATATTACCAACCGCTGGACACTTTCAGATGCCTCCAATGTGGTGCAGTGGAACGGAAGTGTGAGTACAGACTGGAATACGGCCGCGAACTGGACCGTTCTTCAGGGCTCCGCATCGGCACCACCAATTGCTACTGACATCGTAAACCTTGGAACTATTGCTTTTACCAATCAACCCACGATCAGTAATACTGTGACCGTTAAAAATATAAATTTCGGAAGTACTCAAGCAGTAACCCTCTCTATGGCGAGCGGGGGTTCGCTTACTTCTGGTGATGTGAAGGGAACCTGGAGCGGCAATGCCACCCATACCATTAATGCCGATAATCAATCTATTATTGTTAACGGAAACATGCACCTTAGTGACGGTGTAAGCGGTCATGCCATCAATCTTAATATTGGTTCTGGTACTGTAAACATAGGGGGATCGCTTACCCAATCAGGTGGGGCAAATATTGTTTTTAGCTCGTCAGGTAACTTAGATCTGGCTTCAGACTATAATTATACCAGCGGCACATTTACAGCGGGAACAGGCACTGTTACCTACCGTGGGGCTTCTACTCAGATCATTGGACAGGTTAATTACTACAACCTAAGCATTAACAAATCTGCCTCTTCTGCGTCGATTGGCAATTCCACCAATATTAGTGGCAATCTGTCTGTAATCGCTGGTGAGCTGGATAATATGACTACCACCCAAATTGCTGGTAACGTGACCATCTCTTCCGGTGGGACATTCCATAATCAGGGTCTTTTACATATTGGCGGCAACTGGAGCAACAGTGGGATTTATAATGCAACCGGCGCCAGCATTTTTTTTGACGGCAGCGGTACGCAAACCATTTCTGCCAGTACCTTCAATAATTTCAATTTGAACAAACCGGTTGGCAGCACGGCAGTACTTAGCGGAAATGCAATTATCACCGGTAACGTGAATATCATTTCAGGTACACTGGATATTCAGAGCTATACTTGCAGTCGGAACGTGCCTGGCGGTTCAGTAACCGTAAATGATTCCGGGACCATTATTATCGGGGCCAATAATGCCCCGCTCAATTACGCTGCTTATACACTGGGTAGCGCAAGTACCATTATTTTTAATGGTACAGCCGCACAAAGTTTAGTATTGCCGGGAATAAGCTTCGGCCATCTGATATTCAAGAATTCGGGAGTTAAAACATTCAACGCTTCTGTTGTCGTAAAAGGCGATCTGACCATCGAAAGTGGGGCTAACGTTGATGGGGGCAGCAACACCATTTCCTTGAATGGCAATTGGATTAACAGCGGGACTTACATACCATCAACTAGTACGGTCCTTTTTACAGGCGCCACTAAAAACATTACCGGAAATAACACCTTTAATAAGGCCACTGTTACCGGGAGCTATACCATTCTGAACGATGCAGCTTTTAACACTTTGCTGAACATTACCAATACCGGGGAATTACATGGAGGATCAACCCTCAATATTACGATGAACGGAGACCTCATCAACAGCGGCACTTTATATACTCTAGGCAGTACTACATTTACCGGAAACGTAGTTCAAACGCTAAGCCTGATCAATGCAGTGACTACTGTTGCGCTAACCGTGAATTTTAATGGTACATTATCACCGGTTTTAAATTCGACCTCTGTTCCTCAATTTGGCTTTTTGAACATTAATAATACAGGTGGCATAAACCCGAGTGTTGGATGGAATATATTATATGCGCTCACCGTGGGAAGCGGGGCCTCATTTAATGGAGGAAACTCTACCCATAACTTATTGGGGACTCTTACAAACAACGGCACAATTACCAGCAGCGGTACATTAAACTTTATTCCATCAACAGCTGCTACTATAAATATGGGCAGTATTTTCTCAAGCACAGGTACAGTAGCTTTTGGCGGTACTGGTGCAATGACTCTCGCAGGCACCCCAACCTCTTTCCGAAATGTAACCGTGTCTAATACAAACGCGGCGGGAGTAACTACTTCATCTGCCTGGACGGTCACAAATAATTTCACAGTAAATAGCGGATCAATTTTAAAGGCCGGTAATTACATTCATTTAATAGCCGGCAACATATTAAACAACGGCACAATCAATAGTGGAACCTCTACGTTTACATTGAATGGCGCTGGTACACAAGACATCTATAATGCCTCTGATTTCAACAACCTTACCATAAATAAAGCGACAGGTGCAGCTAACCTGTCTTCAAATGCAACGGTGAACGGGGTGTTAAATTTTGCGGCAGGAATAGTGCATACCGGCAGCAATAGACTTATCCTTTCATCGTCAGGAACCCTTAGTGGTGCAGCCCAGAATACTGGATGGGTAAATGGCCAGCTACAGAAAAACGTGGTCACAGGTTCAACCTCGAAAATCTTCGAGATCGGCGACGCAACAAGCTATACGCCACTTTCACTTACTTTTGCAAATGTAAGCATCGCAGGAGATCTTATGACTTCCACCACCATAGGCGATCATCCCGATATCAGCAGTTCTACCATCAATGCTGCTAAAAGCGTGAACCGGTTCTGGACTTTAACAAATAACGGAATCGTATTTTCCAGCTATAATATCACCTTTAATTTTGTGGCCGCCGACATTGATGCAGGCGCAGCAAGCAGTTTCTTTATAGTTGGGGGATTTAGTGGCTTTACGGGTTTTGCCAGTGGTTCCTGGATTTATCCAATGGTTGGAACCCCAACATCAACCACGATACAGGCCACAGGACTTACAGAATTCGCTGATTTCCAAATTGGGGAGATGAGTATTTTTATTAAAACCTGGGATGGTGGTGCGGGAACCAACAACTGGGGTGATGCGGCGAACTGGAACGTAGATGGCGTACCTACCACTGCTGATAATGTGGAACTAACGGGGGCAAATACGATAAACATAAATGTTGTTGCGGTTACAAAGAATCTATTGCTCAGCAATACCGGACTTGTATTGACTACAATTGCAGGAAATTCTTTAACCGTATCCGGAGATTTCACCCTCAATTCAGGAACCTTCAATACCGCAGCTACCTTTCCTTCAGTATCCGGAACAGTTGATGTAACCAATGGTACAGTAGGATTTATCAGCGGTACGGCCCAAACAATTCCGGCTTATAATTACTATAACCTGATCAGCAGCTCAACAGGTAGCCGTACACTTGCAAATAGTGGCAGCATCGGCATTGCAAATGCATTCACCTCCGGTACCAATACGTATACCATAACCGGAAGCACGGTTAATTTTAATGGCAGCGGACCGCAGACTATCCCCGCGTTTAATTATAACCAGCTTACGTTAAGTAATGAAGGGTTAAAGACATTTAGTACTGGTACAACTGGAATTGCCGGCATTTTCTCGGTCACAGGAAGCACTACAACAAATACAGCAGCAAACGCCTCAACAATCAGTTATAACGGCCCGGCAGATCAAACTGTAACAACAATCCAATATTATAACCTTGATGCTGCCAATTCCGGTGGAATAGTTACCCTTCTGGATGCGACAATCAACAACAACCTTAGTGTAACATCGGGAACGGTCAGCATTGGAACAAATACAGCCGTACAAAAAATCACTGTAGTTGGCGCCATAACAATAGCTGGCGGGGCGACATTAAATGTGGCTGCCATTTCTGATGCAATACACCTATTAACTATAGGTGGCGATGTAACCAACAACGGGATACTGAACCTGAGAGCTGACGCAAATAGTTCAGGCAACACTACGTTTAATAAGAATGGAGTTCAAACCATAACAGGAGCAGGAGGCACAACAAGTTTTAACGGCGTTACTACGGATATGGGTACGGCAAACACCAATTACCTTGAAGTCACCGCTGCTAATTTCTCTGCCCCGGATGGTTTTCTGACCCTCCGTAACGGTTCATTCAACCTCAATAGTACAACGGTAAGTATCACTCCTTTTACCGCCGATATTATAACCGATAATTTCTTGATCCCTGCCAGCGCAGGATTATGGCTGAATGCCGGGACGATCAATTCTGCGAACATGAACTGGACCGTGGCAGGCCTGGTTAAAGTAACCGGTGGTGTATTCAACATGGGAAGCGTAGCAAATAATAGGGTCATCCCAAAGGATCTGGCACATTTTGTAGTTTCAGGAGGAAACTTAAATATTGCCTCCTCTATCGGTAACCCGGGCGGATCATGGACTCTTGATATGCAAGGGGGGACAATAACACTGAATACCCTTGGAAGTACTGCTGATGGCATTCCAGCTTTTAACATGGATATGACTGCAAGTACATTTAAAGCGTCAGGAGGGACGATTGTTATCCAGAATTCAGCTGGAGTAGCTGGACAGAATCTCGGTTATCAAAACCTCTCCACTACTGGTAGTGGTTTTACCGGTGGCACTTTGCAAATGGGTAATGCCTCTACGCTGGCTGGGCAAACCATGAGCCTGATTTCAACTGGTCCGCTCTATAATTTAAGTATTAACAGTGGTAATGTTACTGTACCGCTGTTAACAAGCGATTTGATGGTTCGCAACAATTTAACTATAGCGGCCGGAGCCTTGAATATCAATAGTCAGACCTTGAAAATAGGAGGGGACATTAGTAATAGCGGAATCTTCCTGGTTAATAATGGAACAGTTGAGCTAAATGGGAGTAGTGCTCAAACCATTCCTGTTTCGGCGTTTACTTCAAATCTGATCAAAAATCTGACCATTAACAACAATGCCGGAGTAACACTTCAAGGGACCTTAAAACTTACCGAAATACTGTTGGCAACTAGTGGTCAGTTTAATACAGGAGGAAACCTTACCCTTGTCTCAAGCCTGGCTAAAACTGCCCTGATTGATGGAACAGGATTGGGATCTGTTTTGGGGAATGTAACAATGCAGCGCTATCTTGCTGCGGGTTTTGGCTATAAATACTTCAGTTCTCCATTCCAAAATGCTACCGTTAGTAATTTCTCTGCCACTGTTGATCTGAATGCAGTTTTTCCTAATTTTTACAATTATATAGAGAATCAGGCCAGCAGTGGATTTGCCTCTTATACCAACCCATCCAATTTATTATATCCGCTACAGGGTTATGCAGCGGATTTTGGAGCTGCAACCCTAACAAAAACGGTGAACATTTCTGGAATTGTTAATAATGGAACAGTTTCGTCTGCTTTATTCAACTATAATCAGCCTTATACCAAAGGCTTTAACCTCATGGGAAATCCTTTTCCTTCGCCTGTCGATTGGAATGCTGTCACAGGCTGGACCAGAACAAATATTGATAATGCCGTGTACTTTTTCAATTCCGGCAGTACCAGTCAATACACAGGTGCCTATACTACTTATATCAATGGGATATCCAGCGATGGGGTCACCGGACCAATTATTGCTTCCATGCAGGGGTTCTTTGTACACGTGAGTGATGGCCCTTATCCGGTTGCCGCTACTTTTGCGGTCGGTAATAGTGCCAGGGTAAATGACCTGTCTCCTGTTTTTCATAAGTCTTCCTTAAGCGCAGTTGGCGGACGAAGCTTATTGAAGCCACGCACATTGATCAGGCTGAGTGCAGGTTTTTCCGACCAGGAACATGCTTCTGATCCCTTAGTGGTATATTCCAATGACTCGGCAACGCCTGCTTTTGACAAACAGCTGGATGCAGTTAAACTGATGAATACAGATGATCAGCTTCCTAACCTGTACACTACCGGCAATGGCCTCGCTAAACTGGTGATTAATGCTTTGAGCGGAATGGATACTTTAACGGTAATCCCTCTGGGGATCCAGACCACTAGAGACGGCATCGTGGTTTTTAATTTGAGGACATTGGAAGACTTGCCCTCAGACTTAACTATTTATTTAACCGATGCGTTGAAGGGTACTAATCAGGATTTGAAGCAAAATCCCTTGTATAGAGTCAGCCTTAACAAAGGCAGTTATGAAAATCGTTTTTCTCTTCGTTTTGCTTCACTGAGTAAAACCCCGGATAGTGATGGGGATATCTATAAGATTTACGGATCAGCGGGAGTTCTGACGCTAAAAATAAAATTGCTACAGGAGCAAAAAGGAAATTTAATGATTACTGACCTGCTGGGGCGGGTCATCTCACGCAGAGCTATTGCAGGAAATGGTGATTATGTGCTTGGCAATCTGATTTCGAATACCATATATCTGGTCAGCTTTGTTACGTCAAAGGGCACACATACCATAAAAATACAAATTACGGGGAACTGATCATGAAAAAAAAACTACATTATGTTTTGTTAGCGGCGTTGCTGGTCAGTGGTTATTCATCATTTGGGCAACGAAAATTTTCGGCACTGGGACCTGAAAATCCACCTCGTCCGGTGGTAATCTATGTGAATCCTGCCCAAGGATTGTTCTTTGGTGCTTTCTATCAGGGCGGTTCTGGTGGAAGCGTGATTATTTATCCTAATGGTTCAAGGTCTACCACTGGCAGCGTGATCCAAACCAATCAGGGCTTCTCCTTTTCACCAGCCATTTTTGAGGTGGATGCCGAACCGGGAACATTGGTTACGATTATGAATGGGCCGGATGTAACTTTAAATGGAAGCAACGGGGGGACGATTGGTTTGCATATTGGAAGCTCAGATCCGGGCAGTCCGTTCATTGCAACAGCAAGCTCCCCGGGTCGAACCCAGATCAGAATAGGTGGTACATTAACCTTAACCAACCCACTTGCCAATCCTCCTGGGAACTATAGTGGTACCTTTTCGGTAACGTTTATACAGCCCTAATCAATGTTAGCCAATTTAACTGACTTCTATGTCTCTTCCAGAAATGTACCCTTCCCGATTCTAGGGAACTACCGGGTTAAGTTATGGACTTTCCGCAACATCTTAATTGCTGTCCTTACAGCTGCAGGTCTTTTTACCGGGCAGAATTGTAGGGCTCAAATTGCGGGGGAGTATGAAGAAGTCTCTGTTTTTTTAAATGTACAGCGTGTTGGTGGAACGGAAATGACCGTGCTGATCTCAGATCAGACGGTATACTTACCCGTAACGGAGATTTTTGGTTTTTTAAAGATAAAGCATTTGGTTTCCAGTACGATGGATTCTGTAAGTGGAACCTTTATCAGCGAGGACTCAAAATTTCTAATTGATAAAGCCAATGAACAGCTTGTTTATCTGGATAAGGTCTATCGATTAAAGCCTGATGAACTGATAAAGACTGCGGCTGGCCTGTACTTAAAATCGAATTATTACGGGGAGATCTTTGGCCTGAACTGTATGTTTAATTTTCGTAATCTTTCTATCGTGCTGAGCACTGATCTGGAGCTTCCTGTATTGCGGGAAATGCGGCAGGAACAAATGCGTAGCAATTTAAACAGGTTAAATGGGGAGAGAAAAGCCGATACTTTGATTGGACGTAAGTATCCCAAGTTTTATTTTGGTACCGCTGATTATGCTGCAGTTACTTCAATAAGCAATAAGGAAACGGGACAGGAGGCCAGATTAAGCCTGGGCCTTGGCGGTATTGTGGCTGGGGGAGAAACAAATGTGGTGCTTAATTATCACAACAATGAAGGATTTGCAGGACCTCAGCAATACTACCTGTGGCGGTTTGTGGACAACAATCTTTCTGTTGCCAGGCAAATTTTAGTTGGAAAAATCCAAGGTCAGGCCATTGCCTCAGTTTATGCACCCATCGTTGGCATCCAGGTAACCAATGCACCAACAACTTATAGACGTTCGTTTGGAAGCTATACGCTTAGTAATCATACCGAGCCAAACTGGATGGTAGAGCTGTATGTGAATGGGGTTTTGATCAACTATGTTAAAGCAGATGCTGCCGGATTTTATTCCTTTAATGTGCCACTTGTATATGGAAATACATCAATTAAGCTGCGTTTTTATGGGGCGTATGGGGAGGAGCGGTCCAGCGAACAAAGCATCAGCATTCCTTTTAATTTCCTTCCTGAAAATGAATTTGAGTACACCGCTAGTACCGGCCTTGTTGAGGACGGAAAGCAAAGTCGTTTCTCTCGCTTCAGTAGTAATTATGGGTTAAGCAAACGGATGACTCTTGGTGCCGGAGTGGAATACCTTTCTTCAATTCATTCACTAAAGTATATTCCTTATATCAATACCTCGGTCCGTGTCCTTTCAAACCTGCTGGTTTCAGCGGAGTATGCACACGGGGTGCGTTCAAAGACTATATTGAGTTATAGCCTGCCTTCAGGTTTGCAGGTTGAAGTAAATAATACCTGGTATAAAAAGGGGCAAACCGCAATCAATAATACGTATTTAGAAGATCGTAAAGTAATTATTTCTCTTCCTTTTAGGGGGCGACGGTTTTCAGCGTATTCCAGGATAACTTTAGAGCAGATCCTTCTTCCAAATACAAAATACACCACTGCGGAGTGGTTGGTTTCAAGTGTGATTGGAAATTACAGTGCCAGTATCACTACTTACGCCTTGTTTATGGCTTTGACAGATCCTTATGTTTACAGTAATCTTTCTGTGGGTATAAGAGGAATTAAGAATATATTAATTACCCAGCAATTTCAATATGAATATGTTAGTCATCAGGTTGTGGGGCTGAAAACTGAATTGGAAAAACGCATATTCCGAAATGGCTACATGAACGCCTCTTTTGAGAGAAATTTCAGTAGCAGGGTTACTAATGTAGAGCTGGGTTTAAGGTATGATTTCAATTTTGCCCAAACCCGCATCTCTGTGCGAAAAAGCAAGGAGGAGACCCGGGCGCTTCAGGGAATCAGTGGTAGCCTCATCCATGACGGAAAATCTGGCTTTACCGATTTTAACAACTACACCAGCGTTGGTAAAGGAGCGATCTTATTGATTCCTTACCTGGATATGAATGGAAATAACCGCCGGGATCGGGATGAACCTGGAGCTACTGGCTTAAGGATCCGTATGAACGGTGGACGGATTAAACAATCCATTAAAGATACAACCATTAGTATCACTGATCTGGAAGCATATACCAGTTACATGATTGAACTGGACCCTTTGGGATTTGAGCACCTGGCCTGGAAGCTTCCTAAAAAGAGCTATAGCGTAGTTGTTGACCCTAATTTCGTAAAACATATTGAAGTGCCTGTGTCTGTATTCGGTGAGGTTTCAGGCCGACTGACCTTAGCGGATAACAGCATGGAAAAAGGGCTTGGTGGGGTCATTATTAACTTTTATAATGATAAATCACAGAAGATTGCAAGTACTTCCACTGAGGTAGATGGTTATTTTACTTATCTGGGGCTTTTGCCTGGTATTTATTCTGCTGAAGTTGATGTAGTGCAATTGATAAAGCTAAACCTGGTTGCCCAGCCAAAAATGATTCCGTTTACCATTACACGCAATGTGGAGGGCTCTCTGGTGGATGATCTTCAGTTTGTGGTTAAATGAGCTTATATGAAAGAATTAATTAAAAAAGATTATCATGTTGTGTCGGTCAGATAAGGATGGATTTGTGGGCGTATTGAGTCTTCATGTTATTATCGCATATCTTCTTGAAAAGCGGCTGGCCTTAAACGGCATTTTAAAGAGCCAAACAGAATCCTCCGGAGATAGAATAATGGTCGGAGACAACAAATTAACAGCATCTAATTTAAAATCATGGACGAGTACCAGAAAGTAAAATCAAACAAGTTTCCCGATCATATGGAATGTGAGCAGCAGTTACTGGAATACCAGAAGAGGATCGGCAACATACTAGAAAGTTTTACAGATGCTTTCTTTGAAGTGGACAGCAACTGGATAGTTACTTATTGGAACAAAGAGGCAGAGAAAATACTCCTTATGCCTAGAAAAGAAATCATAGGTAAAAACTTATGGGAAATATATGAAGATGCGATACCCTTAAAATTCTTTACTGAGTATCATCAAGCCATGCGTGAAAGTGTTTCCAGAAGATTTGAAGAGTATTTTTTGCCAAAAAAGATATGGTTTGAGGTCTCCGTATTTCCTTCCGGTCAGGGATTGTCTATTTATTTTAAAGACATTACTGAAAGAAAAAATGCGACTAAAAAACTTAATGAAGAACGGAAAAAATACTCGGACCTTTTTAATTTAAGCCCAGTTCCACAATGGGTTTATGATGCTGAGACGCTCGGATTCATTGATGTTAATGAAGCTGCCATCAACCATTATGGCTATAACAGACAGGAATTTATGGACATGACAATAAGGGATATTCGCTTTGTAGAGGATGATGAATTATTGGATGAAGCGCACTGCACGAGTATTTCAATAGATGTTCTGAATAACACTACTGTTCGTCATCAAAAAAAGAACGAAGATATTATTCATGTTTGCATTGAGGAGAATATTGTTTACTATGGAGGCAGGAAAGCTCACCTAATGATGGTCATTGATCGTACCGTTGAGATTGAAGCGCAAACCGCGTTGGAGGAAAGCGAAAAGCGATTCAGAACTTTGGTTCAGAATGGATCAGATATGATCGCGATACTGGATGCTAAGGGTACTTACAAATATGTTAGTCAGACCACTAAAACAATACTTGGGATTGACGCTGAAGACTTTATAGGTACAAATGCATTGGATTTCATCCACCCAGATGATAAACTCATGACCTCTAGTCTCTATAATCAACTGGCATATCAGGAACAGGCTGTTTTAAAGCCTTTTAGGTTTAAGGACAGGAACGGGGAATTTAGATGGGTGGAAACGATCCTGCTCAATATGCTTAATGATCCGGCAGTAAGGGGAGTTGTCGCCAATTCCAGGGACATTACCCAGCGTATTGAAAATGAGCTAAAGACCGAAAGGAGTATCAATCGGTTTAATATTGTTTCCAAAGCAACAAGTGATGCCATTTGGGATTGGGATATGCTTACTAATGAGATGATTTGGAACCAGGGAATTAAAGGTATATTTGGATACAGAAAAACTGGTTACAGCGAGTTATGGTGGCGGAATCATGTTCATCCGGAAGATCTGGATGGAGTGCTTAAAAAGTTTAATGACCTGATCGCAAATAAAAAGACCAGATTGAAAGCCCAGTATCGGTTCCGTTGCGCAGATGGAAGTTATCGTTTTGTTCTTGACCGGGCCTTCATTACTTTCAATGCTGATGGTGTACCTATCCGAATGATCGGATCTATGCAGGATATTACGGAACAAATTCGTCACGTAAAAGCCATGGAGGAGCAAAATTGTCTCTTACAGGAAATATCATGGATCCAGTCGCATAAGATCCGTAGTCCGCTCGCAACGATATTGGGGTTGGTTGAACTAATCGGTGTTGAAGGGAATCATCTATCTGAGATCAGGGAGTTAATCCCTCTTCTCAAACGTTCTGCAGAGGAACTAGATGATGTATTGCGAGAAATCATGGGTAAAATTTCATAACACACTGACAAATCTCACGGTATTCAGTGCTGAAGGACTAAAAGTGCTAGGACTGAAAGAATATGCTATGGAGAGGGCTGTTAGTCTTAATTTACCCTTTAATTTGTCGTTTCTGCACCTCATCCATGGTAAAAAAGATCTTGATTTTTGTGTAAAAACAAAAACCAAATTATATGAACAACACCAATAAAGTAGATGAGTTTATGGGGAAACTCGAACATCCGTTGAAAGCAGAAATGGAAGCAGTGAGATCAATCATTGTAAACAGCAACCCTGAAATAGAAGAAGATGTAAAGTGGGGAGGCCCCAGCTTTTTTTACAAGGAAGATCTGGCGACCTTTAACCCAAGGATCAAAAACTACGTAGCCCTGATCTTTCATAAAGGAGAACTATTAAACATAAAATCTGACTTCCTGGAAGCGGCCTCAAAAGGAAAGGTTTACGCAAAGTTTTATTCTATGGAACAAGTGACTGCGAATAAAGACCTGATTGAAAAAATGGCCAAGGCCTGGATTGAATTGATGGACAAATAAAGTTTTGTAGAAGATTAATACCAGGTAATTGAAGTGAAGAACGGAGGTTTAATCGCACCCAAGAAATGTCTTAATTTGTTAAGATGGGATGATAAATCTATAACTATTGTGATATTTATTTTCCATTTATATTCTTAACAACAAAAATATTACGGCTTACCCAATTATTTAAAGTGTTAATTGATTATAAGTTATAGATACTTCTATATTTCAAATAATTAAATGTATATAACTAAAGATTTAAATCAGCTGTGTTTATCCTTATTTTATTAAGGAAACCTAAAAAAAATAAGGATATCATTAGAGTTAATATGCTGTCATCTGTTGTCCCGGATTTTCGCCGTGAATCAGTGTGGGCTTTTGATCTGTACGGTTTTTTCCTTAGGTCCTATTGAACAATAGAAGCCTAACTATAAAGGGATAACAGTTTACACTTTTTACTTAAATTGATTTATATTGGGAAAAAAGCAATACACCATTAAATTTCAATGCAAAATTCTGGCCTATGAAAACATTTGTTTGCCTTATTATATTATTCATTGTTACCAGTTCGATCGCAGTCAATGCGCAATCTGTTCAGCTTTATTTGGCTATAATTAAAGTCAAAAATAATATCAGTCATAAGGGAATCTTGCAAAGAGTTGATTCTAGTCATGTATTCATTAATTCTGAAAAAGGGATGGAAACTATTCCTGTTCAGTTTATAAAATCAATCAAAATTCGGGTGCCTAAGAAAAGCTACCAATTAAAGAATTTTACACCTGACACGGAAAAAAAAACAAATTACAGGCAAAACGCTGAAGGTAAATTCGTTGATGAGTGGGGTAATGAGGAACCTTCCTTGACAGACATAAAAGATAACGTTATTGCTTCAGTGCTTGGTAATGTACTTATCAATAGTGTTGCGCTGCCTATTAGTAAGATCAATCCAAGTATAAGTAACTTTAAAATAAATTATAATCAGTCTACTTATATCAGTCAGTTAAATGAATTGTCCTATTATTCGATTTATTATCAAGCGAACCCGGATACCGCAGCTGAGTTGCGCAAACTAAAAGAAATATCATTACAATCTAAATAGAAGCTGCAATTGAGATATTTAGGTAGGAGAACAAGAATAACGTAATGAAAAGTCAATAGCTTCCATTAAGGTCGGAAAAGTATAGTTAAAGAAGGTTATCCTACCACGCTGTGTCGTTACAAAAGAACTATTTAAAATAATTGTAACTTTTGACCGCCCAACATTGTCTCCCATACAAATACATGGATACTGAACGTTATAAACATTTTTTAAATAGTCATAGTAAGCTTTACCGTTTTGCGTTGTCTTTGACAAAGGATAGAGATGATGCCAAGGACATTCATCAGGAATCATTGATGAAACTCTGGCAGTTGAGGGATGAATGGACAAACTGGGAAAATTTTGAAGCCTATGCAATGCGGATGGTACGTAATACTTTTCTAAATTATTCGAGAAAAAAAAACAGTCAGAGGCATACAGCTTTGGAGGATATTACGGAAGATCTTTTGCCTAATGATACGGACAGAGAAATGGTGCTGATCGATTTAAGAATGAGGTTTAATGCGTTGATCAACAAACTGCCTGAAGTGCAACGGAACATTTTGTATCTGCGCGAAATTGAAGAAATGGAATACAAGGAGATCAGCCAAATACTGCAAATCACTGAGTCGCAGGTTAAGGTTTATCTGTTTAGAGGAAGACAATACTTAAGAAATAAAATGCATGGAAAAAGATAAGATGATGTTTCTGCTTGAAAAATATTGGAAGGCAGAAACTACAATTGAAGAGGAAAGACTAATTAAACAGCATTTTGCAACGCAGGAACTAAATGTTGAGCTTTCTGAGGACGAAAGTTGGTTTGAAGCGATCAAAGACTTTAAAGCCATAGAAAACAATGAAGTTCATTTTACAGAAATAAGGCCGAAGACCGGAGCTAAGGTTATCAACTTCAGTGCGCTATTGAAGGTCGCAGCAACTATAGTGCTAATTGTAGGTATGGCTTTTTTGGGGTTAACCTTTAATAATAAATTACAAGCTAAGAGAGATTTGGCCCTTCAACAGAAGGCAGAGGATAGTTTATTTTCCATCTCAAAGGCACTTAATCATGGCTACAATGGTCTTAATGAGGCCGCAGAATCGATGTCAAATATTAAATCTCTAAAACAATAATATGAAAACTATAATTCTTTCCATATATCTTCTAGTCATCACTACTGCATTTACGTTAGGCCAGGTGAAACCTGCATCTCAAACCAAAACGATGATCGACCTTTATTTTAGTCGTTATTCCGATGAGCCAAAATATGAGGTAAACACAATGGGTGAGGCCATGGTAAAGCGGACAAACGAGATGCGCATGTGGTCGCATCCTAGTATTGCACGCATTATGAAACAGGTTAAGGTTTATAAGTATTTAAATTTCAATAGTTCAGCAGAACATTCGGAAGAAATTGTTAACCAACTAGATAAAGCGGTAAACAAAGAAAACTTGTATAAAGAATATTTTAGGTGGGAACTTAATGACAGAACATCTTCGGTCATTTATACTCGCGGTAAAGAAAACATCGTCACGGAAGTAGTTTATTTTACAATCAGTGCTAAGAAAATACACGTCAGTTGCTATGTAGGCGATAATATCGATTTGGAAAGCATCCGTTCCCTTGTGTCGAATAAATAGCGAAACCATCAAATCATCTTAATTCTAAATTATGAAAAGATACATTTTTATCTTAATGGGATTCTTAGTGCCTTTTTTTTCCATTGCTCAGCTGCAATCTGGTCTTAGTTCAAGTATTGTAGGGAAGATAGTTGATAGCGAAACAAAGCGGCCTTTAGCGCTTGCAACAGTGACAATACTTGATTTAAAAAACGATTCAAGTCTGGTCGCAACTGAAAGCACGACTCCCGATGGCAACTTTTCATTTAAACTTAAACCAGGCTTGTACCTGGCTAAGATTAGTCTTGTTGGGTACGTCAGGTCAACAAGTAAACCGTTTGAAATTTCCACGCCAAACGCTAAACAAGATTCATTATTGGTAAGCATGCATAAGTCTCAAAATGAACTTAAAGAAGTTGTTATAAATGGTGCAAATAAAATCATTGAGTTCATTCCTGGCGGCTATAAATTTAATGCAGATAAGGTTCTTGGAGCTACGGGTAGTGTTTTTGAGATGCTCAGGCAGGTTCCCGGAGTAACAATAGATGGCACCAACAGCATAAAACTTCAGGGTAAAGGTCCTACTGTACTTGTTAATGGCCGGAAAGTGAACATGACAGGTGACGATCTGGTGGCTTATTTAAAAAGCATATCCGCAACGCAGGTGGCTGATATTGATGTTAATAGCAACCCGAACGCTAAATTTGATTCAGCCGGTGAAGGTGGAATTCTTGATATTAAACTCAAACAACACAGGGTTCCCGGATTTTATGGAAACATCTCTTCCAATATATCTACGTTGGTCAGTACGGACAATAGTGCCAGTATCAACTTCAAGAAGAGCAAGTGGGATATTTCAGGCAGCTACAGTTATACCTATAGAGAAGACTTTTATCATAGGAACAATTATTATGAGAACAGGAGTTTGCCAGATTCGCTTTATATTTTCAGACAAAAAAGTTCAGCAAACCGCACACAGAAAAGTAGTTACTTTAGAACTGGGCTTACCTATGAGATCGATTCAACCAGTTTAGTAACTTTCAATTTCTTTGGGGCAAGGTTTAATTTAAGTAGCCCTAGCCATTTGACTTCAGAAATATTTAACAGGGCTAACGCCTTCCAAAATAAATATCTACAAAATGAAAGCAACCTTACTCACAATAACTTTTTCATCAATGATCTCTTGTATAGAAAAACTTTTAAAAATAAGGATGTCCTGAACTTAGGAATCAATTATTCCAAATACAGTAACCGGTCAGATCGAACATTTAACAGAAAGTTTTACGACATCAATAATCAAACTGTTTCTGACCGGTATGAAGATGACAGGATGATAAATACTCTGCGGCCATACCAGCTTACTGCCACCAATATCGACTATACCGCCAATATCAGTAAATCTATGAAGCTTGACCTTGGAACTAAATTTACCCATACCAGTACAGGCAGCTATTTCATCAACGCAGTTTACGATACGCTGACTAACATGTACGTTAACGACCCTGCTTTGTCAAATAGGGTAGATTACAGTGAAAACATCACTGCCGTCTATGGACTGCTGTCAGGAAAACTAAAGAAGCTTAACTATCAGCTTGGTTTGAGGTATGAGGACTTCAATTACAGTTTAGCTTCACCTTCGTTGACTGCTCCATCAAGCAACCGCTATGCTAATTTTTTCCCAAGTCTTAACTTGTCATTTGCTTCCAGTGATCATCGATCCAATTATTCATTAAATTTGAGCAGGCGTATTCAAAGGCCCGGATATTCGATGTTAAATCCCTTCCTGAATGTCATATCTTTAGGGCAATATACCAGTGGGAACCCATACCTTAAACCCTACTTGATCAATAAAGGCGAATTTCAATTTTCAAAAAGTTATGGAGATGGAAATTTTTTTATGGCCTCTCTATTTGCATCCAGTTCCAGCAACATCTACAGCGCAGTATTCAAATACGATCAGGTAACAAATATGAATTTTGATACTTATGAAAATTTTAGGAGTACACAACAGTATGGAGGTTATGTAGTTTTGCAAAACACAGTAACTAAATGGTTTAATTTAAACGCTTATTTAGCCGGAACTCGGTCAACTTTTTCCACCAAGATTTCAGATGATATTTTATTCCCTGGTAACCTTTCTTTTACCGGAAATTTAAGCCTGAATTTTACAGCGAAAAATACCAAGTTTCAAGTCTACGGATATTGTGTGACAACAAACAATTATTTTCAGCTTAAGAATGCGACAAGTGGTAATATAAGTATCGCAGTCCAGCGAAAGCTCTTTCAAAGCCGTATGACAGCATCTTTAAACTTTGAAGATGTTCTCAATATTAACCAGTTTCCTGTTACGGCTAATACTACCAATGTATATATTCATTCTTTGAATAAGCTGCAATCACAATATGTTCGATTTGGTTTAAACTACGCGTTTGGTAAAAGTTTTAACAGTAAAAGCCTAAAAGATTTGAAAAAAGATGGCCGGATTGATTAGAAATCAGTTAAATACTTCGCTACGTATTTATATATTTATAAAAATGCTTACTCCTAATTAAAAATCAATGTTCCTAATGATGAGAAAAAACATCGGAATTCTCTTTTTTGCCGCCCTTTTGTCGATCAATTTTGCTTCAGTGGAGCAATCCGCGGGGCAAGTTGCGAAATTACCCACAGCCTGGACCAGGGTGGCTATGGAATCAAAAATTCCATTTCCGGAATATCCCAGGCCCCAGCTGGAGCGTAAGGACTGGCTGTGTTTAAATGGAAAATGGGACTATATTGGTGGTAAGGATGTGATGAATGCCCTGAATCCCTCCAAACCCATAAACTTCGGTGGCAAAACTGATCAAATAGTTGTCCCTTACTGTCCAGAGTCTGTACTTTCAGGAGTTGAAAGAAAACAGGAAATAAATATGTGGTACCGCAGGAGTTTGGACATTCCAGCGTCCTGGAAAGATAAACAAGTAATAGTCCATTTTGATGCAGTTGACCACGATGCGACCATCTTTGTCAACGGACAGAAAGCGGGGTCGCACTCGGGCGGTTATGATGCTTTTAGTTTGAATATCACTCCTTTTTTAAAAAAGGGTACTAATGAACTCATTGTCGCCTCCCATGATCTAAACGATGGCCGGTCGCCATCAGGTAAGAACGGTCCGCGTGGCGATTATACTTTTTCATCGGGAATTTGGCAAACGGTTTGGCTTGAGCCGGTAAATAAAAATTACATCAAGAACGTTCGGCTACTGCCTGACTTGGTCAATAGCCGCCTAAAGGTAGAGGTGAATGCAGATGCTGATCAAGTTTCTGCAGTGGTACTTGATGGGGGAAAAGTAGTTTCCGAAACTAATTCGGAAGCCGGAACTGCGTTTTACATTCCAATTAAAAATCCAAAACTATGGTCTCCTGAGGAACCTTTTTTATACGATTTGAAGTTAACCTTAAAAAGCAAAAATGGCAAAGTTACTGATGAGGTAACCAGTTATTTCGGAATGCGTGAGGTGAAGCTCGGTAAAGTGAACGGTGTAATCAGACCGTTATTAAATGATAAATTCGTGATGCAGGTTGGCCTACTTGATCAAGGTTACTGGCCGGACGGAATTTTGACTGCGCCAACAGAAGAGGCACTAAAACATGATGTGGAATTTACCAAGAAGGCAGGATTCAATTTGATTAGAAAACACATGAAAACTGAGCCAAAACGATTTTATTACTGGGCAGACAAACTGGGTTTATTAGTCTGGCAAGACATGCCGGCCATTTGGTACCAACATGAAGATACAGCCCGAACACGAACAGTTTTCCGTAAAGAGCTTAAGGCCATAATGGATGATCATTACAATTCGCCCTCAATTATTACCTGGGTTCCATTTAATGAAAACTGGGGCGCATTTGATGTAAAAGAAATTACGGACTGGGTAAAAAAGTATGATCCATCAAGACTTGTAAACGGCAATTCCGGATTCAACAACAATCCAGGTTACCAGAAAGCAGCTGGGGATCCTGGGAATGGAGATTTTGTAGATACCCATATTTACATCGGACCTAACGATGCCTCCGTGCCTGATGATAAGCGAGCCGCATCACTCGGTGAATTTGGAGGCGTGGGTTTATTTATAAGGGGACATATGTGGCCTGTGGAAAATAACGCCTATGCTTATGAACCTACCAAAGCTGCACTTACAGACCGCTACATTCTTTTGTTAGATCAGGTTGAGCAGCTCATGAAATATAAAGGATTAAGTGTCGCGGTCTATACACAAACGACAGATGTGGAGCATGAAGTCAATGGCATTTTGACCTATGACCGTGTCGTTGAGAAAATGGATGTTGAAAAAATCAGGGAGGTTAATCAGGCTGTGATTAATGAAGGGAAGAAGCTAAAATGATAAGACTTGTTGTTTGTTGATTTTTTTCGAATCTACTCAGCAACATAAACCAAGACCATACTTTGCAATTACTTACTTAAAACATTCCAATGGAACCTCTTATTATCAGGTAAGCAGCAATAAATCTATATCTTTTATTGGCACTGTCAGTCGTAGCAGTACTCTTTTTTATCTATATTTTTTATGGGGAGTTTACCATTGTAGCTGTCGGCATTATTGCTGTTGTTAGTATATTCCCTATATGGCTTTTTATTTATGCGCTTCGCGAGCTTATTAAAAAAACACCTCACATCACTTTTACTGATGAAGAACTGATCATTAGAGATCGTGATTTTTACGCATGGGAAAACATAGCTGATTTTGCATTCAGCATAGAAGAAGTGGGGCGTGAATCTTTTACCTATCATTCTTATAGACTTCGATCAATGCTTCGTCTTTTCCTGCTATATAGTTTTTGATCGAATATTTCAGCTCGGTATCAGGCTTTAGCGGTCCTTTCTTTCCTTTCCATCGCTCCCAGTATTTGGTAGAATAGGCGATCACTATTTTAGATTTAGGTAGACTAAAACCTCTTACTTCGCCATAGTGGTTGATATTGCCACTCGTAGCCTCACCGATAAAGATGGCATTCGAGTTTTTTTTAAGTTCAACGGCATTCATCACCGCTGATGAGAAGGTTTTTTTGCCAATCAGCACAAAGAATTTTCCTTTCTTGTTCAAATAACTGGCGGAAATCTTTTCAATAAAAGGATTCAAAATGGCCGAATTTCCTCCACCGTTGTAGCGTAGGTCAAGTATGATTTTTTCGGGTTTTTGCTGGTCAATGATAGGAAAAAGTTCTTCGCTGAATTTTGCAAAGGAATATTGTTGATGCTCCCTGCATTCGCTATAGTTGAAATAAAGGATTTTTTTATCCGCATTATAGTCGAACCAATAATTACTCCTTTTTTTGTGCGAGAGCAGGTTTCCACCCGATCGTGCCAGGTTCAACTTCGAGACATCTTTGCCCGCTACTGGTTTAAGGCTAATCTTTTGTGTTTGGCCACTGGGATTACTCAATGTAAATGTTGCAGTCGAATCGCTGTCGATCAGTGCTAAACCATTCAACAATACTGGATTGTTAAGCTGCTGCAAAAGACGATCATCGAAATACGAAGGATTTTCATCCTGAATGATCTCCTTAAAACGAGCGCGTATTTCACTAAGAGAATGTCCATTTATGCTTTCCAATTTACTGTTCAATACCAATGCATTTATAGAATCGATGCCTACAACGAATAGACCTTCCTTAAAAAGCTCAAATTGAATGGGCAAAACTTTGGTAAAATCTACTTCTATAAAAGTATGTTCATCACCAATGGATTTGGTCAGCATGCAGAGTTCCACAATGAAGCGATTCCGGTCAAATCCGTTTGATCTCATGGATACCTGATCTACTTTATTTTCAAATTGGCTGCGATCTATTTTGGCAAAAAGATTGGTATGCTTAAGTGGTAAATTTTTTTTCAGAAATTCTAAATCTTCCATAAAATCAGCTTTTGATAAAGCTTGTGAAAAAGAGCTGCCACTGATCAGTGCAAGTAGGAGCGTAATGATCGTTTTTCTCATAGGAGTCAATAACTGGTTACAAATTGAGTTAATGGTATATGTAGTAAAAAAGACAAACATTTTCTAGCAATGTTGCACCAAAAGATAGGAAAAAATGTTATATCTCAATAACGCTGTTTCTATCAGACGATGAATGCATAGTCTGCGGATTAATGCGTTACACAGTCCATTGGACTGAGGTTAAATGTTTTACCAAACCATATTCCCTTAGCATTGTTATATCCATTCAAACTTGATGTTATGGAAAATCAAATGCTTGATCTTGAAAAAAAGTATTGGAAAGCGATGGAAAGCCGTGATTTTGATACTTTAAAAATTCTTACCCACTTCCCTTGCATTGTGGCAGGCAAGGATGGAGTAAGAAGTGTAGACGAAGCTACTTTTAAAAAAATGTTTGAGTCCGGGGAAGGGAGACAGCTTAAAGTACTGAATATTTCTGAAGCGGAAACTCAAACCATAGGAGACAGTGCAATTATTGCCTACCTCATTGAACTTGAGTACACTATGGAAGGCCAGCAATCTTCAGGAAAGTGCGCCTGTACCTCTACCTGGGTAAAAAATAATAACAACTGGGTTTGTGCCATGCATACCGAATCTGATTTAATAAAATAGGATTTATTGCGCATTTGCTAATATCAGCGATTTTCTATTAATGGGATGATCCTGTAATCTGCGACCTGAAAAAAAGAAATTATTGAGTAAGAGGTCTTGGGACAACCATTTAAGAAAACCTTCACCTAGGGGGGAAATCCAACCGATACAGCTTACTGGTTGAATTTTCGCCTGCTTATGGTGTTGGAATAACTTCGACCAGGATTTTAAGACCTGCCTGATCATAATACACACAGGTCATTTCTTTAAGGTCAACGGTCCATTTCGCCACACCGGTTTGTACACAATGCTTGCAAAAAGTAAAATAATCAGATCCTCCCTGCTGATGCTGACTGAGGTAACTGGTAAATAAGACTTTATTTGTTTCGCCTGTAATGGTCAGCGGCTCATATTGAGGTTCAGATTTAGTCTGATAACCATCCATACCAAAATAGAGTGTATGGCTGTCAATGACATAGGTTTCAAACTTTTTTACACCAAGGGCAATGATATCCTGGATGTATTGCGGAAAATCTGCACCGCTTTTTACCTGCTCATGTGCTGCCCTGATCTGGGCAAGTGTAAACTGAGGTTTAACATCGGGGTCCTGAAGAAAACTGAACATAATTTGAGTTATTTATTTATACAAATATCCAAAACCCTAAAATGCCCAAATTGTAAAAAATCGTTGATTAGCTATTCCCCTTAAAATAGTCTTCTGGTGCAACACCTGTGAAGTTTTTAAATTCCTTAATGAAATGGGACTGGTCGTAGAAACCCATCTCGTATCCCAATTCTGTCAGTGAACGTTTTCGATCATAAGCCTGTAAGGCATATTTCATGCGGACAATGGAAGCAAACTTTTTAGCTGAAGTGCCTACAGCACTCCTGAACCGTTTCTCAAAAGGACTCTGACTGAGGTGAACCTGCTGTAATAGTTCTTTAATTCTGATGTTACCATGGTGCTGATGAATGATGGCAATAGCCTGCAAAACAATTGGGTCTGGTTCCATATAACGCATTCTAGAGATCAGGAACTGTTCAACAGTTGCAATCCTTTCTGAATCAGTTTTCGCAGAAAACAATTGCTCTTCTAAAATCAACAGTTCAGAACGCAACATAAAATTATCCAGCGAAACACTTTCTCTGAACAGCTCATGCAATGGCTGTTTAAAAAATGTTGCGGCGCCAGCTTCTTTAAAAAACACCAGGACGGTTCCAATGTTCACTGAATTCCTGAACAAACGAAAGCTGTCATTTATCCCTGTTATGCCTGATGGAGCCAGTTTATATTCTTTTCCCTGAAGTTCATAGGCTAGCTGACCATAATACTGAAAGCCAATCACTACACCGGTATCGGGTAACACTTTATAAACGCTTTCCTCTGCTGTTTCTGAAATAACAAGTGCCTTAACATAAGGTAGCAGCAGTTCACAAGGCAGGTAGGTGTCGAATTTCATTCCACCGACAATTTACTCATTTGTAATCTACGATCTGGAAAAAAGAAATTATTAAGATAGATTTGTTTAACAGCTGGCGGAATACTAATCGGCAGATGCGTTTCCTTCAGACCAGCTGAATCTCTTAATATTATGGAAGAAATCTGGTTACAAAAGTGGGAGCAAACCGGGTAGTGATCGACTATCAGCTAGGGTTTTTACCCGAGCTGGAATATCCTCATGAAGGTTTTGATGCCATCGCATTGATCTTTGCCCATTTTCCTGCTGACATCAAGTCTGTCTATCACCAAATCCTAAGTGGGCATTTACGCAGGGGAGGCTACATTATTTTTGAAGCTTTCAGTAAAAACCACCTTGACTATCTTGCTAAAAACAAAGATATCGGAGGTCCAACAGATCTTACAATGCTGTTTTCAGTTGATGAACTAAAAGAAGACTTCCCGGATTTTGAAATTATAGAATTAGCAGAAGTTGAAACTCAGCTTAACGAGGGGCTCTATCATAATGGAACTGGTTCTGTGATTAGGTTCATGGGTCGAAAAAAATAGCAAAATTACTTTGGGGCTGACAAAACCACAAGACAGGAAGGGGCTAACGTTGTTTTGATCATTTATTGTTGAAAGCGCATATGTGAGCTACAATAGCAAGCTGTTACAAAGTCAATATAGTATTGGTAAATCATTAGGTAGTATAGGTATTTCATAAACATTTCAGATATTTTTGGATAACATGAAATAGCTAATCAATCGAAAGGTTGATTAGCCTATTAACTTTTGAAACCAAATAACTATGCTAAGGTTTAGACTTTTAATTTTACTGAATCTTTCATTCACAGCCTGTATGTTTGCCCAGCATAAATCTGGCATCATTACGAATGAAGATTTTTTATTCCTTGAAGGAATCACAAAGGCCGTATTGGATACATCAAGGATCAAGCCGGGTCAGACACTTCCTGCGCCTTATGGCAAGAACAATACCGGAGGTACATTGATCCGGCCAGGAGGAAGGGATACCTATCCCTCATTTTGGATCAGGGATTATGCCATGTCGCTTGAAACCGGTTTTGTAAGCAAGGCTGAGCAAAAACACATGCTCTTGCTTACGGCTTCTACACAATGCGATCAAACATGGATTACCAAGGGCGGAAGTATGGTGCCGTTTGGGGCCATTGCTGATCACATCAGGGTAGATGATTTAAAACCCATCTTTTTTCCAGGGACATACGACTACGAAGGTCAGGGTACTAAGGAATTTGGGACTTTCCCTGCCTATTGTGATCAGTTTTACTTTATTCACATGGCCGACTATTATATCAAGCAAACCTCAGATTTCGCATTGTTGTCAAAAGAAATAAATGGAATGCGCTTGATTGACCGCCTGGAAATCGCCTTTAAAACATTGCCAGCCAGGAGGGATAATGAAATCGTTTATACCAATGAAGACTTCAGGGGTGTTGATTTTGGTTTTAGGGATGCCATCGCCATTACTGGTGATTTAAGTTATTCATCTATATTAAAATACAGAGCTGCCAATCAACTTTCAGCTTTGTTCGGCAAACTGAAAAATAAAGCAAAGGCAGCTCAATACAAAGAAATTGCGGTAAAAATAAAAGCCGCAATGCCTCAGTTTCTGAATAAAGATGGAATGTTAACTGCCTCCAATGGTAGGAGCGGACAGCCGGATGTATGGGCTACAGCATTTGCTATTTACCTGAATATTTTGGAAGGGGAAAACGCTTTAAAGGCTGCCAGACACCTCGAAGCTGCTTACAAAAATGGAACGCTTGCCCATAAAGGCAGTATCAGGCATGTCATTAAAGATGAGGATTTTAGCCAGAATACAGCATGGGAAACGTCACTTGTAGGCAAAAATCAGTACCAGAATGGTGCCTATTGGGGTACACCAACAGGCTGGGTAAGTTATGCTATTGCCAAAGTCAATAAAGAATCAGCAACTAAACTCATTAAAGAATACATTGAGGAACTTAGAGAAAATGATTTTAGAAAAGGTAGTAATTTTCATGCGCCATATGAGTGCTTTTATCCTGGGGGATATACCCGAGGTCCGGTTTATTTAACCACAGTGGCCTGCCCATACATTGTTCTCCGTTCATTTAATCTATTTTAGCTTCATACTCCATGAGATTATTTAAAAAAATAAGTGTTGCATTTACTGCGATAATACTACTTCAATTCAACTTTCTATATGCGGTTGGTAAAACAGAATTAAAAACTGACAAACTTACCTGCGAATATATTGTAAACCCTTTGGGTATCGAAGTGTTGAAGCCACGCTTGAGTTGGACGATTTTAAGTACGCTCCGCAACCAACAACAGACGGCGTACGAACTGATTGTAAGCGACAACATAAAAGATGTAAAACGCGGAAAAGGAAATGCATGGCAAACGGGCAAGATTTCTTCTTCACAGAATATTCATGTGGTTTATGAAGGAAGCCCTCTTAAATCATTTACACGCTATTACTGGCGTGTAAAAGTGTACGGTAACAACGGAAAATCATCTGACTGGAGTGCACCTCAGTGGTTCGAAACAGCGATGCTGAATACCTCAGACTGGCAGGGGAAATGGATAGGCGACGGTAGCAAGCAATTTGAAAAAGATGAGGATTTCTATAAAAACGATCCAATGCCATTGTTACGGAAAACATTTAATGCAGAAAAGAAAATAGCCGCTGCCAGATTGTATATAAGTGGAATTGGATACTATGAAGCTTATATGAATGGTAAAAAGGTAGGCGACCATGTTCTCGATCCGGGCTGGACGTCCTACAGTAAACAGGTTCTATACAGTGTATTTGATGTTACAGCTCAACTGCGTAAAGGTTTAAATGCTGCAGGTATCATGCTGGGAAATGGCTGGTACAATCCCTTGCCTTTGCGATTTTGGGGTGGTGTGAATATGCGGAATGCTTTGGTTTCTGGCAGGCCATGTGTAAAAGCGATGATCAGGCTTCAGTATACTGATGGATCAACGGCGTTGGTACCTACCGATGAGAGTTGGCAGACAACCAGCGGTCCTGTCATCAGGAATAGTGTATTTCTGGGTGAACATTATGACGCAAGGGCAGAAAAGGACAACTGGAGCACAATTAATGCAATTACAGACAACTGGAAAACTGCAGTAGCGGCCCAGGGCCCAAAGGGAATATTATCTGCTCAGATGCAGCCCCCTATACGGGTTACTAAAGTTATCAAACCAGTTTCAATGAATGAGATCAAGCCCGGTGTTTTTATTTTTGATATGGGTCAGAATTTTGCCGGTGTAGCACGCTTCCGCGTAAAGGGGCCGGCAGGCACTCAAGTAAAAATAAGGTATGGGGAAGATAAGTATGCAGATGGAAGTCTGAATGTGATGACTGCAGTAGCCGGACAGATCAAAGGAGGAAATGGTGGACCCGGTGCGCCGCAGATAGCCTGGCAGGAAGATAGTTATATCTTAAAAGGATCCGGAATAGAAGAATGGTCGCCAAGGTTCACCTTTCACGGCTTCAGGTTTATTGAAATAACAGGTTGGCCTGGTAGGCCCAGTTTATCCGAGGTTGAAGGACTCAGAATGAGTGCTGACCTTCAAGAACACGGGACCTTCAGTTCCTCAAACGAAATGTTCAATAAGCTGGATACCAATATAAAATTCACTTTTCTAAGTAATGCTTTTAGTGTTCAGTCGGACTGTCCTGGAAGAGAAAAACTGGGTTATGGAGGCGATCTTTTCTGTACAATTGAGTCTTTTATGTATCACTACGATATGGCAGGCTTTTATCGTAAAGTGGTCAAAGATTTTACTGATGATCAGCAGCCCTTAGGAGGAATAACGGAGACCGTTCCTTTTGTGGGTATTGCAGACGCCGGTCCCGGAGATAAGTCAGGTCCGCTAGGTTTTCAGATAGGATTTCCGTATCTGGTTAAAAAACTGTATGATTTTTACGCCGACAAACGACTAATAGAAGAAAACTATGCGGCATTAACAAAGCACATAAAATTTCTGGAATCATCCACTAAGGATAACCTTTTTACTACTGATCTTGGCGACCATGAATCACTTGATAACAGGGCGATCCCACTCACTGCATCCATATTTTATTATCTGCATGTCAAACTCATGAAGGAATTTGCAGGAATACTTGAAAAACAGGACGATGAGAAGAGGTATACTGCTCTGGCAGAAAGTATAAGAAATACAATAGTCGGGAAGTACTATGATTCGGGTAGCGGGAAGTTTGAGAAAGGAACACAAACCGCACAAATCTTTGCCTTATGGGCTGAGATAGAGCATAAAGGAACTCAAGATAAAGTAATAACTGCGCTGGTCTCAGAATTTGAAAAGAAGAACTGGCATTTGTCAACCGGAATCTTTGGTACTAAAATGCTTTTTGATGTATTGAGCAAAACAGCTCATAATGAAATGGCTTATCGTATTGCCAACCAGCGAGATTTCCCAGGTTGGGGTTATATGATTGCAAATGGAGCCACTACGGTATGGGAAACTTGGGTTGCTTCCGACAATACATTCTCTAAAAACCACCCAATGTTTGGTTCTGTTGGAGAGTGGTTCTATCGCTCCTTACTTGGAATCAATGCTGCAGCGCCCGGTTTTAAAAAGATTGTGCTTAAACCACAGCCTGCCGGCGATTTGAAACATGCCAAAGGAAGCTATAGCTCTCCGTATGGTAAAATTGAATCTTCATGGGAATTAACCGGGCAGCAATTTAAACTAAAAGTAGAAATTCCGGTGAACACTACTGCAGAGATTTGGCTGCCGCTTAAATATGGAGCACAGATTACCGAAGGTGGGAAGGCGATTTCAGCTACTGAAGGAGTGGTTTTGCAAAGAAAAGAAAATGGTTATTCTGTTTTACAAGCAGGTTCAGGCAATTACTTATTTTTAGTCACTAAATAGCAGTTATGAAGTCTCGCTATAAAAGCATATTGATTTTATGCTTGTGTATGGTCTCTTTTAATCTATTTGCCGGACTGCGCCCGGTTAACCTGACTGTTGAATACAAAAGGAATCCACTGGGCATAGAAGCTGCCATGCCGCGACTCGGTTGGTGGATAGATACAGACCGGTCTGATGTAAGACAAGGTGCTTATCAAATACAGGTAGCTCAGTCAAAGCAAGGCTTGTTAGGTAAACCCATATTATGGGATTCTGGACAGCGTAAGTCTGATCAAAATATTTCTGTTTTGTACGCTGGACCAGCATTAAAATCTGCTCAAAAGTATTATTGGCGTGTACGTATATGGGATCAGCATGGAAAAGCATCTGAATGGAGTGAGGTAGCCGAGTTTACTATGGGTATTTTAACCCAGCAGGAGTGGTTAAAAGCAAGTTGGATTGGTTACGAAGCCCTGCCAGATTCTTTAAAAGTTATTCCTGGCATCCATGGAAGTGGTGATGGATTGGGAAACAAATTGTTAAAGCGTGCTGTCAATCCTTATTTTAAAAAATCGATACAGATTAAGAAATCAGTTGCACAGGCCTCGGTTTTTGTATCGGGAATGGGGCAGTATGAGCTTTACCTGAACGGCAACAAAGTGAGCCCTGACTTTCTTACCCCCGGCTGGACGAATTATGAAAAACGATGTCTGTATAATACCTATGATGTAACCAGTCAGCTGCAACAAGGCGAAAATGTTTTGGGCAGTATAGTAGGCGGAGGTTTTTTCTATATAAACAGAGAGCGGTACCGTAAAGTGGTATCTGGATATGGATATCCAATGTTCCGAATGATATTGAAGATACGGTATACTGATGGTACCACCACACAGATTGTGACGGACAAAAGCTGGAAAACAGCAGCATCCCCTGTTATTTATTCCAGTATTTATGGGGGTGAAGATTATGATGCAACGCTAGCGCAGAAAGGCTGGAATCAGAAGGCATTTAATGATGCGGGCTGGAAAAATGCAATGATCACAAATGGCCCTGGTGGTAAAATGGCCGCTCAGGTGGAGTACCCGGTGCAGGTGATGGATACCCTACCGGTCAAAAAAATATCCATTCCGGAGGCAGGTAAGCATATTTATGATTTTGGGCAGAATGCCTCGGGAATTGTTTCCATAAAGGTTACAGGTAAACGTGGCGATAAAATTAAGATCACTCCTTCAGAATTACTTACGGATAAAGGTTTCATCACCCAAAAAAGTTCAGGAGAGAACTTCTATTTTGAATATACCCTAAAAGGAGAAGGCATAGAAGAGTGGACGCCAAAATTCACCTATTATGGTTTCAGATATGCGATGATAGAGGGAGTGAAGCCAATCTCGATCAAGTTTTTACATATACGCAATAGTGCCCCAACGGCGGGATCTTTTTCATCATCAAACGATCTTTTCAATAAGATTTATCATCTAATAGATTGGTCGCTACGTAGCAATATCGTCAGCGTATCTACCGATTGTCCACATAGAGAAAAGCTGGGCTGGCTGGAGCAGAGCCACCTGATGGGAGAATCATTGAGATACAACTATGATGTTTTTCACCTTTATAATAAAATTGTAGATGACATCATCGAAGCACAGCGGCCAGATGGCATGGTACCTTCTATCGCTCCTGAATTTGTGGAGTTTGATGGGCCATTTCGGGATGACCCGGGATATGGTAGTGCAGCGGTCATTTTACCCTGGTACCTTTATAAATGGTATGGCGACGTGAATGTATTGCAAAAATCCTATCCCATGATGAAAAAGTATGTGTCCTATCTGCAGGGTAAAGCCTTGTCAAATGTGATCTCATACGGTTTGGGCGACTGGCTTGATATTGGACGAAATGCTCCTGGTTATGCTCAACTCACACCTGTTGCACTAACCGCTACTGCATTCTATTATCAGGATGCAGCATTACTTGGAAAAATAGCAACAGCACTCGGAAAAAATGAAGATGCGAAAAAATATGAGCAGCTTGCAGCTGAAATAAAAAGCGATTTCAATGCTAAATTCTTTGATAAGAAAACAAGTGTATATGGATCAGGTAGTCAGACCTCTTACAGCATGCCCTTGTATTTAGACCTGGTAGAAGATAAATTGGAAAGGAAAAAGGTATTTGAAAATTTGAAAGATTCAATCCTTATCCATGATAAAAAAATTACGGCAGGAGACATCGGACATAGGTTTTTGGTGCAGGCACTTGCGCAGGAAGGAGGTTCAGATTTGTTGTATCAAATGAACAACAGAACCGATGTGCCGGGTTATGGTTATCAGATTATGAATGGTGCTACCGCCCTGGCAGAACATTGGTCTGGACCGACTGCAGATTTCCTGTCACAAAATCATATGATCTTCGGGCATTTAATGGAATGGTTCTATAGTGGATTGGCGGGTATCAAGCAACGTGAAGATGATTCAGGCTATAAGAATTTTATGATTGATCCACAACTTCAAGGTAACGATATAGATTGGGTAAAAAGTTCCTGTAGGTCTGTTAATGGCATCATCTCTGTATCATGGAAGAAAACAAAGGGACAATTTAGCATGAATGTAACCATTCCTGTAAATTCAAGTGCCGAGGTATTTCTGCCAGCCTTGTCTGTCGAGGACGTAATGGTAAATGGGCGAAGGCTTTTGGATACGAAAGAGATAAAGCAAGTCAGGAAACAGGACGGAAAGCTGATACTAATAGTGCCATCCGGTAGATATGAATTCGTGAGTAAACAATTAACATTATGATCAGAGTATTATTTTTCATCTTAATTGTAACTGCCAGTTATTGTAAGGGGCAACAGGAAATGCCTCTTTATCCGGGTAAAGTACCAAATTCCAAAATAACTAAGAATGAACAGCGTAGCGCGCCCAATGCAGAGGTAGACAGCCTTACTTTTAAGGTATCTGTCCCTACACTAACCGTGTTTTTGCCTGCCAAAGGAACAGCGAACCGAACAGCTGTAATCATCTGTCCGGGAGGTGGCTATCATGTATTGCTTACAAAAAGAGAGGGTACTGATGTAGCCAGGAAATTTGCTGAACTTGGGGTAACGGCTTTTGTGTTAAAATACAGGCTACCGAGTGACCTGACCATGCAGGATAAGACCATTGGGCCATTGCAGGATGCGCAACAGGCTATAAAGACCGTTCGGCAGCAAAATAAAAAGTGGCGTATTGATCCTGATAAAATAGGAATTATGGGGTTTTCAGCAGGTGGGCATCTGGCATCATCCGCAGGAACTAATTTTAATGATATTAAGATTGAAAATAACGAAAACATCAGTATCAGACCTGATTTCATGTTGCTGATTAATCCAGTGGTAAGTTTTACCAATAAGACAGGGCATATGGGTTCGCGGGATAATTTGCTTGGGCCAACACCATCACAGGAAAAGATAGATTTTTTCTCGGCAGAACTTCGGGCAACTGCCCAGACCCCACCTTCATTTATTGTTCATTCGGGTGCAGACCAGGTAGTTCCTGTTGCAAATAGTATTGATTTTTACCTTGCGCTAAAGGCGCAGCATATTCCTGCCGGACTACACGTCTATGCAAAAGGGGAACATGGATTTCTTACGGCACCTTCATTTGAAGAGTGGTTTGGCCGCTGTACCTTTTGGATGAAAAGCATGTCTTTTTTATAACGCGGCACTGTAACTGGCTTTTTTATAATATTCTTGCCTGAATGCCTGAGGAGTCATGTTTTTGCGTGATTTAAATTGTCTGTTGAAATAAGAAATGTTGTTAAAACCACTTTTATAACAGATTTCTGTAATGCTCAGGTCTTCTTCAATCAGTAATTTGCAGGTATGACCAATGCGGATCTCATTTAAAAAGAAGGTAAATGTGTTCCGGGTTCTTTTTTTGAAATACCTGCAAAATGTGGATGGACACATGTGAATTAACTCCGCAGCCTCATTTATAGTAATTGGCTCGGTAAAATGATTCATTACATATTCATAGATTTTATTGATGCGCTTTGGATCATTTACATTTACACCAATTGACGGCCCCTTATTTGAAAGCAGGTTGTATTGGTCAGACTTAGATATTGTATTTAATATTTCCAATAGCTTCAGCAGTCTATCCATGCCCTTAAGCGCTCTGATGTCCTTAACCATTTTTGCTACCTGATGAGAAAGGTTACCTGTAATCTCCAGGCCCCGCTGGGCTTTCTGCAAAATCTGATGTATTTCGAACATTTCAGGGGAAAGTAAAAAAGTATCACCTAAAAAGTCTGTTGTGAACTGTAGTACTATTGAACAAGCCCTTAATGCCGGGTCGTTTTTATAATAAGCAGCATCATTTCTATACCAGTGCGGAAGATTAGCGCCCAGCAATACCAGATCGCCCGGTTTAAAATTACTGATCTTATCACCGACAAACCGTTTGCCTTCGCTTTCTAAAATATAAACCAACTCGTACTCCGGATGGAAGTGCCATGGAGTATCAAAATAAGCCGAACGGAACTCCTGAACTGCAAATGATGAGTCTATAGACTCTGGAACCTTTTGTAGAATTGCTTTCATATCTATAATGAATTTAAAAAAATGTTTAGCAACTAAAGAATTAAGTCAAAATAGTATTGTTAAATAACTTTTTCGTGTAGGGATTTGAATGGGAATAGGGATAAGTTTGATATAGAGTCAAAATTAAAATAGGTTTGAGTTAATAATGCTTAACCTAAATTTTATAATTATGAAACCTACAGTAGATTTAAATCATAACATCCAAATGCCATTGAGCCCAAGACCTATAGCAATTATAGGAGCTGGAGGCATCGTTCATGATGCGCATTTACCTGCTTACAGAAAAGCCGGCTGGGAGGTTTTTGGTATATATGATCTTTCGAGGCCCAAGGCTGAAAAACTGGCTTCGGAATTTGCAGTCCAGCAGGTGTTTGATCAGATCACACAATTGGTGCAAGCTGCTCCTCAAGATGTAGTGTATGACATTGCAGTACCTGCATCCGTATTGGCGGAGGTATTGGAAATGATTCCCGAAAATGCGGTCATTCTGATGCAGAAACCCATGGGTGAAAACATTGAGGAAGCCGGGAGGATATTAGCGATTTGCAGGAGAAAGAATTTTACAGCCGCAGTGAATTTCCAAATGCGGTTTATTCCAGCGGTTGTTGCCGCAAAGAAATTAATAGACAGTGGGGCATTGGGTCAGCTTCACGACATAGAGATAAAGATGAACATCTATCATCCATGGCACCTCTGGGAATTCCTTTTTAAAATCCCGCGTATGGAAATGCTCTACCACAGCATTCACTATATGGACCTGATGAGGTATTTCTTTGGTAATCCGAAAAGGATATACGCCAAAACCCTTAAACATCCACACATGATGCAGCTCGCCTCCACGCGCTCAATGATCATACTGGAATATGATGAGGTAATCAAATCGCACATCGATACCAATCACGGACATGATTTTGGGCTGAAACATCAAGAGTCATTCATCAAATTTGAAGGCACCAAAGGGGCAATAAAAACGACACTTGGATTAAACATCAACTATCCTGAAGGAGTGCCGGATACATTTGAATACATCACTATTGAAGACAATGACACCAGAGAATGGAAGTCTGTGGATTTTGGTGCAAGCTGGTTTCCCGATGCATTTATAGGTTCCATGGCCAATCTGATGTGTTTTGCTGAAGGCACTGAAGCGATACTTGTCAATGCAGTAGAAGGAGCTTATCAGACTATGGAACTGGTAGAGACCGCATATCAATCCAGTAATGGGGGTGGTACAGAAATAAAATACAGATACAAACAACAATAGAAAAATAATTGCAGATAACTTATGGATAAAATATTAAATAGATATAGCAGGATACTCACGGAGGACGAGAGTCAACCATCATCAAGGGCAATGTTGCATGGCATAGGATTTACTACTGATGACTTGAAAAAAGCACAGGTTGGAATAGCAAGTTCCGGTTACGAAGGTAATCCTTGTAATATGCACTTAAATGAACTGGCAGTGCATATCAAGCAGGGAGTGGATGCTGCTGCAATGAAAGGCTTAATATTTAATACCATAGGAGTTAGTGATGCCCTGTCTATGGGCACTGCAGGTATGCGGTTTTCGCTGCCTTCCAGAGATTTGATCGCAGACTCCATAGAAACTGTGGTGAGTGCACAATGGTATGATGCCGTAGTTCCTGTAATGGGTTGTGATAAAAATATGCCGGGTGCGGTAATGGCGATGTGCCGGCTGGACAGGCCTTCGATTATGGTCTATGGAGGTACAAATGTCTCAGGGTCTTATAACAACAAAAAGATCAATATTCTCTCTACTTTAGAAGCGTATGGTGAAAAGATAGCTGGTAATTTAAGTGAGGAAGATTTCGAAGGAATCATTTTAAATGCTTGCCCTGGTGCAGGTGCGTGTGGTGGAATGTACACCGCCAATACTATGTCAGCTGCAATAGAGGCGCTGGGTTTAAGTCTTCCCTACAGCTCATCCAATCCCGCATTAAGTACAGAGAAGATCGATGAATGCCTTGCGGTCGGAAAGTATCTTTATCATCTCCTTAAAGAAGACATAAAACCATCTGATATCCTTACCAGGAAGTCATTTGAAAATGCCATCACCTTAACGATGGCACTGGGAGGTTCTACGAATGCCGTGTTGCACCTGATTGCGATAGCCAGAGCTATAAACATCGATATTAAACTAGGGGATTTTCAAAGAATTAGTGATGCAACTCCATTATTGGCTGATTTGAAGCCAAGCGGTAGATTTTTGATGGAAGACCTGCACGATGCTGGTGGGATACCGGCAGTTATGAAAGAACTTCTCCAAGCTGGTTACCTGAATGCAGATTGCCTTACAGTGACTGGCAAGACCCTTGGGGAGAACTTATCAAGTGTGCCGATGATCGACAAATCCTATAACATCATGGTGCCTTTTGACCAGCCAATCAAAGCCTCGGGGCATTTGCGGATAATGTATGGCAACATCGCTCCTGAGGGCGCGGTAGCAAAGATCACAGGCAAAGAAGGAGAGAAATTTGAAGGGCCTGCCAAGATCTTTGATGGGGAGGCTGATGCAATAAAATCGGTAGAATTGGGCCAGGTAAAACCGGGTGAGGTCATTGTAATCAGATATGAGGGACCAAAAGGAGGACCAGGGATGCCTGAAATGCTGAAAGTTACCGCGGCTATAATGGGTGCTGGATTGGGTAAATCGGTAGCGATCATCACAGACGGCCGTTTTTCGGGAGGAACTCATGGGTTTGTCATTGGGCATATTACACCCGAAGCTTTTGATTGCGGTTTACTTGCTTTGCTGGCCGATGGCGATATCATCTCCATTGATGCGGTTAGCAATAGCATAGCAGCAAATCTTACTGACGAAGAAATAGCATTCAGAAAGTCGCAATGGGTGCAGCCGGCCCCAAAATATAAAAATGGTATTTTATATAAATATAGCCTTACCGTATCTAATGCATCTACCGGATGTGTTACAGATGAATTTAAAATAGAAAGCAGATCTGCCATTATTAATTCACGCTTATTAACCAAAGATGAACGCTAGGATCAAGAATATTCCGGTGATTGACTCCCATTTACACCTTTGGGATGTTGAACTCATGGATTATCCCTGGTTACAGGAGGTGTCTGCCATCAACAGGTCTTTTTACATAGGAGATTATCAGGATCAAACTGCAGGCCTCAATCTTGAAAAGATGGTATTCGTTCAGTGTGAATGTTTGCCTCATCAAAATGTGGATGAAATTAAATTCGTTGAACAGCAAGCATTAAAAGATTCAAGAATTAAAGGGATTGTCGCTTATGCCCCAATGGAAAAAGGCGAAGCAATTATACCCCTATTAGAATTATTTAAGAAAAACCCATTGATAAAGGGAATACGGAGGATGTATGACGATACACCCGAATGCTGTACTGACCCTGATTTTTTAACTGCCGTTCGTTTGTTACCCCAGTATGGTTTGAGTATGGACTTGAGTATTAAACCTGGATCTGTAGCGCAAACCTTGTCGTTGATTTCAGCCTGTCCTGAAACGCAGTTTATATTAGACCATCTTGGCAAGCCGGATATAAAACACAATGGGTTTGACCAGTTTAAGCAAGATGCGGATGCATTTGCCCAACTGCCTAATGTAGTAGCCAAAGTATCAGGATTGATAACAGAAGCTGACTGGAATAACTGGTCTGGAGAAGAAATTAGTGGATATATCCTGCACGCCATTGATTGCTTTGGGTTTGATAGACTCATGTTTGGAGGCGACTGGCCGGTAGTGCTATTGGCAGGAACGTATAACGAATGGCTGCAGGCATTGTTTCGGTCTTTAGAAAAATATTCGGATGAAGACCTTCGTAAACTGTTCTACGATACGGCATGCAAGGTATACCGCATTTAAAAACACTTTTTTAGAAAGAAAGGAGGACTCATATTCTACGCAGATTTTTACTAACACAAATCAACCCAATATAACCAAATTTTAAACCTAACCATTTCAAAATATATGAAATTTTACCAGTATTTTAGATACGGGAGGAGCCTCTGTGTGCTTTTTAAGCCGTCCTTGGTCACCATGAGTCTGACTGTTATTTTAATAATATCAGTATCCCAGGTAAGTGCAATTGAATCCTCATCCGATAGTAGAGGGGATAAAAAAAGCATCAATAAGTCAGTAAATTATAAGAACGTTAACGCTGCGCTCAAGGAAATTAGAGGAACGGTCAGGGACTCTGCAGGTGTTTTGCCAGGAGCTACCATATCCCTAAAGGGCAATTCCAAAATCGGAACGGTTACAGATCCAAATGGCAAATTCATTTTAGAAGTTCCCGATAATGCGGTGCTAGTTGTGGCAATGGTCGGCTATTTGTCCCAGGAAGTTTCTATAGCAGATAAAACAAACATCACAGTGGTACTTAAGGTTGATTCTAAAGCGCTGGAAGAAGTGGTGGTGGTTGCCTTTGGGAAGCAAAAGAAATCCGATGTGATAGGAGCAGTTTCTTCAGTAAATGTGGCGGATCTTAAAATCCCATCCAGTAACTTAACAACTGCCTTAGCCGGTAGGGTGGCCGGGATGATCGCCTATCAGCGTAGTGGTGAACCTGGAGCTGATAATGCCGATTTTTTTATCAGAGGTGTAACTACATTTGGATATAAGAAGGATCCTTTGATACTCCTTGATGGGGTAGAAGTAGACAGAACCACGCTAGCTCGCTTGCAGCCCGATGATATTGCTAGTTTTTCAATTGCAAAAGATGCAACAGCGACCTCATTATACGGTGCACGTGGTGCAAACGGGGTGGTGTTGATTACGACAAAAGAAGGTAAAGAAGGCCAAATCAGTATTTCCGTTCGTATGGAAAACTCAGTGTCGGCCCCGACCAGAAATATAGAACTTGCTGATCCTGTTACCTACATGAGAATGGGAAATGAAGCCGTACTAACCCGAGATCCGCTGGGGATGTTACCTTACACACAGGAAAAAATAGACAATACTGTCCCAGGAAGTGGCAGCATCATGTATCCCTCCACAGATTGGCAGAAAGCACTCTTTAAAGAGTATACCATTAATCAGCGGATCAATATGAACGCCAACGGCGGAGGTAAAGTGGCTAGGTATTATCTTTCAGGGACGCTGAATCAGGACAATGGCGTATTGAAAGTGAATGGAAAAAACAATTTCAATAACAATATAGATCTTAAAAGTTATTCCCTTCGCTCAAACGTCAATATCAATCTGACTAAGACTACAGAAGCCGTGGTACGTCTAACTGGGATATTTGATGATTATAATGGTCCCATTGATGGGGGTACAGGTATTTACAATCAGGTAATGCACACCAACCCTGTTTTATTTCCTGCATACTATGAGCCAGACGAGCAAAATATAGCAACCAAACATATACTATTCGGTAATTTTGGAACCGGAAACTATCAGAACCCATACGCCAACCTACAAAGGGGCTATAAAGAATATTCCTCATCAAAGATGGATGCTCAGTTTGAACTCAAACAAGATCTTTCATTTTTGACACCAGGCTTATCCTTACGCGGCTTGTTTAACACTTCACGGTACTCATTTTTTGATGTAAGCAGGGGCTATAATCCTTTTTATTACAATGTAGGGACTTACGACAAAACTGATGGTGCTTATTCACTGATTGCGCTTAATGAAACCACGGGTACAGAGTACCTTGGGTATTCAGAAGGTACTAAACTGGTAAGTTCTACAGTTTATCTGGAAGCTGCAGCCAATTATAACCGGACGTTCAATGAAAAGCACAATGTCAGCAGTATGGTGGTGTTCATTATGCGTAATAATCTTCGTGGTAATGCCGGGGATCTTCAGAGTTCTTTGCCTTTCCGTAATCTGGGTGTTTCTGGCAGGCTGACCTATGCTTACAAGAGTAAATATTTTGCAGAGGTCAACTTTGGATACAATGGCTCTGAGCGCTTCTACGAAACAAATCGCTTTGGATTTTTCCCTTCTGCTGGCGTGGCTTACAGCATATCAAATGAGAAATTCTGGGAGCCGATTTCCCCTTATATTTCCAAATTGAAATTTAGGGCTACTTATGGTCTGGTTGGAAATGATGCTATTGGAAATGATTACGACCGTTTCTTTTACCTGTCAAATGTGGATATGAACTATGGAGCAGTTGGGTTTGGCACTGATAACGCTTATTGGAGAAGCGGTGTGCTGGTCAACAGATATGCCAACAACGACATCACATGGGAGAAAGCTAAGAAAACCAATATTGGTTTTGAAATGAGTTTGTTCAAAAACTTCAACATCGAGGCTGACTATTTCCAGGAATATCGTTCAAACATCTTGATGAACAGGGCATTTATTCCTTCTACTATGGGGCTCTCAGCTACGGTTAGAGCCAATGTTGGTGAAGCAAGTGCTAAAGGTATTGACGGTTCCATTGATTATACTCAAAACTTTTCCAATTCCTTTTGGCTAAAGGCCCGGGGTAATTTTACTTATGCAACCAGTCAATTTAGGGTAAACGAAGAGCCTGACTACAAAGAAACCTATCTTTCTAAAGTAGGAAATTCACTCTCACAACGTTGGGGATATATTGCAGAAAGGCTTTTTATAGATGATATGGAAGCCCTTAACTCGCCCAAGCAAAATTTCGGTGAGTATGGAGGTGGGGATATTAAATTCCGCGATGTAAATAAAGATGGCCAGGTTACTCCATTGGATATGGTACCGATTGGCCACCCTACTGATCCTGAAATAATTTATGGTTTAGGCTTATCCGCTGGCTTTAAGGGTTTTGATCTTTCCTGTTTTTTTCAAGGATCTGCCCGTTCTTCTTTCTGGATCGATCCGGCAGCGACCTCTCCGTTTTCCGGACAAACACAATTACTAAAAGCTTATGCGGATAGCTATTGGTCAGAAGAAAATAGAGATTTATATGCATTGTGGCCAAGATTGACCCCAAATATCAGTTGGAATAATGCCCAACCAAGTACTTGGTTTATGAGAAATCAGGCTTTTGTGAGACTGAAATCTGTAGAGGCCGGCTATACCTTACCTAAGAGATTTGTGGAAAGAATTAAAATAGCCAGCGCCAGGATTTATCTGAATGGACTGAACCTGATGTCGTTTAGCAGCTTTAAACTTTGGGACGTTGAAATGGGAGGTAATGGTCTGGGATATCCCGTACAGATGGCCTTGAATGTAGGACTCAATGTTTCATTTTAAAAAGAGAATTATGAAAAATTTAAAGATCGTTTTAGTCCTGATACTCCTAAGTACCTGCTTTTCATGCAAGAAGTATTTGGATGTTATTCCTGATAACATTGCAACTATAGAGAATGCTTTCAGCAGCCGTACAACCGCGGAGAAATATTTATTTACTTGTTTTGGATATCTACCATCGCATGCGAGCGTTGATAATGTGGCATTTTTGACTGGCGACGAATTTTGGTTGCCCTACCCACAGGTTGCTCAGTTCCATTTTTTTCAGTCATTTGAAGATATTGCCAGAAATAATCAAAGTATGGTAGATCCCACACTAAATTATTGGGATGGTTCAAAAGGTGGTAAGCCTATGTTCCGTGGAATCCGTGACTGTAATATTTTTCTTGAAAATATTGGAAAAGTACCGGGAATGCAAGAACGGGAAAAGAAACGTTGGATTGCGGAGGTGAAATTTTTGAAAGCCTATTATCACTTTTGGTTGCTAAGAATGTACGGGCCAATTCCATTAATTAAAGAAAACATCCCGGTTTCTGCCAATGCTGAGGAAGTGAAGGTTGAGCGTGAGCCAGTAGATGCATGTTTTGAATACATCGTCCAATTATTGGACGAAGCAACGCCCGATCTGCCTCCGATGATTGAAAATGAGTCCTCAGAGAATGGAAGAATTACACAACCCATTGCGCTTTCTGTTAAAGCAAATGTATTGGTAACTGCCGCTAGCCCCTTGTTTAATGGTAACCAGGACATGGCCAACTTTAGAGACCGCAATAACAGGCAGCTCTTTAACGCTACTCCAAGCACTGAAAAATGGAAACTCGCTGCGGATGCAGGGAAAGCCGCAATCGATGCCTGCCATGCCGCTGGTGCCAGGTTGCATGTTTATGCTCCCGTTGTAAATACTTTCAATCTTTCTGATACCACCATTACGCAGATGAGTATCAGAAATAGTGTGACAGAAAAATGGAATCCTGAAGTAATCTGGGCAAATACAAATAGCATGGCGATACAGATCCAGGCATTGTCGCAGGCATTCATCGATCCTGCCAGGACATCAAACATGGGTGCCAGATCAATGCTGGCACCTACTTTAAAAATGGCAGAACTGTTTTATACCAACAATGGTGTACCGATTAACGAAGACGAAAGTTGGGACTATGCCGGACGATACCATGTAAAAACAGTTGCTGAACGAGATAAATTTAGTATTCAGGTAGGTTATAAAACTGCTTCCTTACATATTAACAGAGAAAATAGGTTCTATGCGGACCTTGGTTTTGATGGATCCGTTTGGTATGGACAAGGTAGGTACAATGATAAACAACCTTGGTTTGTTGAGGGCCGTACCAACCAAACTGCAGGTAAAAGAGGTATCTCCTTATATTCTATTACTGGGTATTGGCCGAAGAAACTGGTGAACTTTCAAAACATTATTGAAGCAGGAGATGGAGGGACATATACGATTAAACCCTATCCGTGGCCTGTAATCAGACTTGCAGATGTTTATTTATTATATGCTGAGGCATTGAACGAATCTACGGGGCCCGCAACCGAAGTATATACCTGGATTAATCTTGTGAGGGCAAGAGCAGGCCTTGAATCTGTTGAGAAGTCATGGTCTGAGCATTCCAGAATAAAGGATAAATACCTTAATAAGGATGGTTTAAGGTCAATCATTCAACAAGAGAGACAGATTGAACTTGCTTTTGAAGGTCAACGTTATTGGGATATTCTAAGATGGAAAAGGGGTAGAGATGAGTTCAATGGACAAATTAAAGGTTGGGATATTGATCAGGAGGCTCCAGAATATTACTATAGGGTGAGAACGCTGTTCAACAAGAAATTCAGTAACAAAGATTATTTCTGGCCTATCAGTGAAAATAACCTGATTGTAAACAATAAGCTGGTACAAAACCCAGGATGGTAGTATTAATTAACTCTTGTCTTTATGAACAAATTTAAATATTTATTAGGTGTATGTATGGCTTGTTTTACATTAGGTGCATGCAAAGTTGACGTTCCGGCTCCATTGGATAAGGATAAAGGTGCACCTGCCTTGGTGACGAATGTGAAGGTAGAAAATCTTCCAGGGGCAGCAAAAATAACCTATCGACTTCCAAATGATGCAAAGTTACTTTATGTGAAAGCAGAATGTATGATCAATGGTCGGATGGTAGAAGCGAAATCATCTCCATACAACAACGAGTTATTGATAGAGGGATTTGGAACCGCCGGCGAAGCTGAAGTTAAGTTATATTCTGTAAGCGGAAGTGAAACGCGCTCTGAGCCGTTGACCGTTAAGGTCAGTCCACTCACACCAGCTTATGAAGATGCTTTTAAGAGCCTCAGCCTACGCGAAACATTTGGAGGTGCAAACGTAGCATTTGAAAATCCTACTGAAGCAAATCTGGTCATCAATATATTGGTGCAGCAAGATAATGGGGACTGGAAGACTGCAGAGACTTTTTATACAAAGAAGGCAACAGGGGTATTTTCTGCACGTGGTTTTGAACCGACTGCAAGAAAGTTTGCCGTATTCGTAAAAGATAGATGGAACAATTATTCAGATACATTGACTAAAGAGCTTGTGCCAATTTTTGAGCAGCAGCTGGATCGAACAAAATTCAAAGAGGTTAATCTGCCTACAGATCAACTTGCTGCTTTTGGTTGGAATATGCCATATATATGGGATGGTATTATTGTCAACAACACAAATGTCGACAAGCCTGGATTTCATACTTCTCCAAACGGGGTTTGGCCGCAATGGTTCAGCTTTAGCTTGGGTGTGAAGGCTAAATTAAGTCGTTTTAAATATTGGCAACGCGGTGCATGGGTGTCATTTACCGATCGGAATATCAAGAAATTTGAGATATGGGGAAGCAATAACCCTGCAGCTGATGGTAGCTGGGAGAGCTGGACAAAGCTTATGGATGGTACCTCCGTTAAACCTTCTGGCTTGCCTATAGGAACCAACTCCCCTGAGGATATTGCATTGGTTGGAGCAGGAGAGGAGTTCATATTCCCAGAGAATACCCCAGATGTAAAGTACATCCGAATAAAAGTATTAGAGACATGGAGTGGTGCAAAGTCGTTCTATATCATGCAGGTCGGATTTTGGGGAGCTGAACAGCCTTAATTAATTAAAATATACATACTATTAAAAATCATTGTATGAAACATATATATGCAAGTATCGTCAATTTCGTTTTCCTGTCGCTTATCCTAGTTAGCTGTAAAAGAGAAGATGCTTATAAGGATTTTGTAAAAGACGGGGCGATAATTTATCCGGGAAAACCATTGAAGTTAAAAGCACTTGCCGGGAAAAACCGCGCTAAACTAACATGGGTTGTAATAGATGCCAAAGTTTCTAAATTTAAGATTCATTGGAATAATGGATCAGATTCTCTTGAAATTCCAGCTGTAAATACTGGAGAAACAGCGGATACTGTTAATGTTATCGTGGAGGATCTACCTGAAAATAATTACGTCTTCGAGATTGTTTCCTATGATAATGAGGGTAATCAATCCATAAAAGAGGAAGTAGCAGCCAAAGTTTATGGTGATGAGTATGTTGGTAGTTTGCTCAATCGTGCCATTAAAAGAGCTGGTTCAATGAGTGGTGTTGCTGATGTATATTGGGGCAGTCCTGAGCAATCAGATGTAGGGTTAGAACTCAAATATACCGACAACTCAGGAACAGCTCGTTTTGTGAAAGTTGCAAAAACCGATACCTTAACCTCGCTGCCTAATTATAAAAATGGAACCCAGTTCAGTTATAGAACCTTATTTCTGCCCGACTCGATGTCGTTTGACACTGTTGCAACAGCTTACATCACACCGGCTGCGCCAGTAATCGCTTATCCGCAAATATCAAGCAGTACATTTAAACCTTATGTATTACCTACAGATGCAACTACTGCCTGGGGATGGACGCTTCCTATGCTATGGGATAACAATACTGCAGAAGGAAGCGGATTTCATACCTTCGATGTGGCGCTGCCAGCGCATTTCAGTATTGATTTGGGTGTGGTTACTTCGCTTCATGAAATAAAAATATGGCAGAGAGAACTCACCTTATATGATGCGGGTAACTTACGCAATTTTGAAATTTGGGGTAGTGCAGAACCAGCTGCAGATGGTAGCTTTGCAGGCTGGACAAAGCTGGGCGTTTTTGAATCCATTAAGCCTTCAGGACAAGCTGCCGGATATACAACAGCTGATGCGAATTACGCTAAGGCGGGTGAATCATTTGTATTTCCAGAAAACATCCCCGATGTGCGCTATATCAGGTTTAAAGTATTTAGAAATTGGCTGGGTAAAAACCCAGGAGCAGTACACCTTATGGAAATGAAATTGTGGTCTAAATAATGCAAATATCAACATAAGGACTTAGAAAAAAAGCACTTATGTTGATATCAAAATATTAGTTTAGGGAATTACCATAACCCACCAATACTACAGAAAGTATAATTAGGGCTATTCCCGTAAGAATAGTTCTTAATGTTTTTTTACTTACTCCTTTCCATTCTTTGTAGCAAAAGCCCCACATGTTAGAAACCAGGATAATGAAGGCCATGTGCAGGATCCAGGAACTCGCCCCATTGCCAAGTTTGCTTTCGCCCATGCCGTAAAAGAAATATTGCATAAACCAGGTAGTGCCTGCCAATGCAGAAAATAGGTAGTTTCTGGCAAGCGGTGTTGTCTTATTCGTATAGTCACCAAAGCTCTTGTTTTTTGCATTTAGGATCATACACCAGATGAAATTGGTAGTCAGTCCACCTAACATCACTACAATAAAAGTAGTATTGTTTCTGAAAAGTGGATTTGCCCCTGCAGCCTCAGTTGCATCAGATATATCACCGCCAGCAGTAATTGCAAAGCTCATACAAGCACTCATGATACCAGAAAATACCGCAACCAACAATCCTTTTTTAAGATTAAACTCTTTTACACTCTCTTGTTTCTGCGCAGTGGATAGTTCCAGTTCTTTTCTCATACCAGCCTTTCCACAAATGGCAATACCTAACAGACAAACTCCTACACCAAGCAGTACAATAAGTCCAGCCGTAGTACCGAGCATATCAGACAGACTACCCTTAGGGTCATTGGCTATTACATCCTGGTATATGGGAGGGATGAGTGCACCAAAGGCAGAGCAGAAACCAAGGGCTACGGACATCCCCAGTGACATACCAAGGTACCGCATGGCCAGTCCGAAGGTTAATCCGCCAACACCCCACAACGCACCCAAAAAGTAAGTCCAGAACAAGGTGGATGCACTTGTATTCATAATAATGTTCGTAAATCCAGGAACAGTAATCCATGCTGATATCAGGGGTACAAAGAGCCAGGAGAATATACCACCGACTATCCAATAGCTTTCCCAGGACCACCCTTTTACTTTTTTGTAGGGGATATAGAAACTTCCAGAAGCAAAGCCTCCGATGAAATGAAAAATGATGCCGAAAATTGATTGCATATGTGTTTTATAAATATTCAGTAAAATACTAAGATTCGAAAAATCTGGGAGGCAAGGCAATACATTTAAAGCAATTCTCAATACGATCTTGACATTATGTTTGCGTGGGTTAACAGTTGAAGGTACTCATGGCGGTAATTATATTTTTAAACCGCCCTCAACTACTTTCCGGAAATGTCCCCAATGAGCATTTGACCAAGAAGGTGGCCTCTGCTGTGCTTTCTTATTAAAAAGATGGATTAATCAGCCTTGGCTGTTAGTATGTGCTATCCATTTGGGTTTAAAAAAAAGGTAGGAGCAATTCAAAATGTTTTGGCATAATTTTGAATGAGTTTTTCATTATTCACTTATTAAACGCTCAGCACGTTGACCAGATTCAGTTTATCACCAAATGCAAAGAATTTTAAAGACGGGATGAGATGGGAGAACTTACCCGGAACTTTGACTGGTCAAAGTCTGTTTTGGGTAGTCCTGAACAATGGCCGCAAAGTTTGCTGACCACCGTAAATATTCTCCTCAAATCAAAGTTTCCAATGTTTCTGTGGTGGGGAAAAGGATCTGTTTTCTCTTTTAGTTTACCCTTAATTCCTGATGGGTCAATCTCATGAGTTCAGCCTTTCGGAAAAATAGATTTATCTTTTTTAGAAAAGAATGTCCAATTTTACTTATTGGGTTGTCACTACTTGGTACTACATAAAAAACTAAACGAATATGAATGAATTTTTATTGATTTTCAGAAGAGATTTTACCAATAAGGAGGCGCAGCCTTCTCCTGAGGAATTGCAGAATTCGATTAAAGCCTGGCAAAACTGGTTCGGTGGGATCGCGGCACAAAACAAACTGGCAAGACCTTTACAGCGCTGGGATATTGCCGGTCAAGTGGTAAAATCGAACAAACAGGTGATCAATGGTCCTTTTGTGGAGATCAAGGAATCTATTGGAGGGCTGATCATTGTCAGGGCAGAAAACTATGAAGAGGCTGTTGAAATTGCACAGCGCTGCCCGATCCTGGAATTAGGTGGAAATGTAGAGGTAAGGATGGCTACTGAGCCTGAGGCTTAAATTTTGGAGCTGATATTTGTACCTATGGAGCAAGATGAATTGATCCCAAACCTCTTCAGGAACGAATACCGGAAAATTGTTTGTGTACTTTGCCGTTTGTTTGGTATCGCTCACGTGGAAACAGCGGAGGATATTGTCAGTGATACTTTTCTTGCGGCTACGGAGATCTGGAGTGCAAGGGGGCTGCCCGAAAATCCAACTGCCTGGTTGTATGTAGTCGCTAAGAACAAAACCAAAAATTATTTAAAGCGGGATACTTTGTTTCAGCAGAAGCTCTCTCCTGAGCTTCAGTATCAAGCGGAAAAAATGGAGGAATTTGAGTTGGATTTGTCCATCAAAAATATAGGAGATAGCCAGCTGGCCATGATCTTTACCGTATGTAATCCCCAAATATCCGCAGAATCTCAGGTCGCGCTGGCGTTGAATCTGCTTTGTGGATTTGGTATTCAGGAGATTGCCGACGCTTACCTGACCAATAAGGAGGTCATTTATAAAAGACTTAAGCGTGCGAAGGCCCGGTTGAAAGCAGTAAATGTGAGCATTGAACAGCCCAGTTTAGCAGAGATCAGCTTGCGCATGGATACGGTGCTGACCACATTGTATCTCCTGTTTTCTGAAGGCTATTATTCTACTGCACAAAATACCACGCTCCGAAAGGATTTCTGCGCGGAAGCAATGCGTTTGGTCTACCTGTTGGCGAATCAGCAATCCACAAATCTTCCTGAGGTAAATGCTTTGCTCTCCCTGATGTGTTTTCATGTTTCCCGCTTTGATACCCGTGCAAGCTCAGAGGGAGAGGCCATTTTATACGGTGATCAGGACGAGCGTCTATGGAATCAGGAATTGATCGCGCAGGGTAAATATTATCTGGGTTTATCCGCCAGTGGCAATCGGTTGACCAAGTATCATTTGGAAGCCGGTATTGCCTATTGGCATACACATAAGGCGGATACCGCTGAAAAATGGAGGCAGATTCTTCAACTTTACAATAACCTGCTGGTGCTTGAATATTCGCCGATTGTGGCATTAAACAGAACTTTTGCTCTCGCCAAAGTCGATGGGAAAGCAGCAGCCATTGCTGAAGCAGAAAAATTAAATCTGACAGGAAATCATTTTTACCATTCGCTGTTGGGTAACTTGTATACAGATGTCGATGATGCACTTGCTTTACAGCATTACCGGCAGGCACTGCTATTGGCAAGTTCGGATGCTGACCAGCTAATCATCAGCAGACACATCCAACATCTTGCTAGGGCTCCATTTAATTAATCGTAGGTTAAACTTGTTTTATGCTTGATTCAATGTACTCAAAAACTTTTGGTAAATGCGAAAGGTCGTCTGACCATGAAACAGACGACCTTTATGGCGTTGAAAGATTGCAATGCTGCCTTACCTTAAGTTACCCGGTTTGCGGATCCACTCTCCATAGGTTTGTTTGCCGAGACGCGCCTGGTCTCCTGGGACGAGAGACTGGTCATTAATTTCTGCACCAAAATATGGGGCATGAATGTCTGAGATCACTTGCCTGGTGTCGTTTTTAAGGCCTAGGTACTGCCTGACGATTTCATCAAGACCCATTTTTTCAGGACCAGCTACTTCTGTTGATCCATTTAAGGGAGGTCCAGTAGTAACCTCTGCAAGTGCCGCAACTACATCTTCAGCTGCAATAGGTTGAAATAATGCCGGCGAAACATGGATCTCATCTCCCTGAGTTCCTGCCTGGGCAATACCGCTTACGAACTCAAAAAATTGTGTAGCGTGCAAAATAGAAAAAGGAATTCCGGATTCATGAATCAGTTTCTCCTGCGCGAGTTTAGCCTGGAAATAGGTGTTGGCATTTGGGCGGTCGGTACCAACAACTGAAAGTGCGACATGGTGTTTTACTCCCGCGTCTTTTTCGGCTGCAATCAGATTTCTTCCGGAAGTGTCGAAGAAATCAAATACTGCTTTTTGCTCAAATGATGGGGAGTTTGCTACGTCGACGACAACATCTGCGCCAGTTAATGCTACAGCAAGGCCTTCTCCAGTAACAGCATTTACCCCGGTAGCCGGGGAGGCAGCTAATACTTCATGTCCAGCCTCGCTCAAGGTTTTTACTAGTTTTGTTCCAATGAGGCCAGTGCCTCCGATTACGACAATTTTCATATGTTAATGTTTAAATTTTGATTGTTTTACGGGGATAACAATCGATATTTTAAAATTGGACAAGCTCAGTTGTTTTTATTTCTCAGTTGTCAATATGAAGAACATTAGGGTTGGAATAAATATCTATCATAGAAAGTTCTTTGCTTTAATTTTGAATTCAAATCTTTGGTACTGCAGTTTATTTAGGTAGATGTCAATTTTGAAAATTAACGAGCATCCGCGGACCGGGAATCACGGAGCCTATCCATCAGACATTTTTTTCAGTGCTTTTAAGTACTCGGGAGCTGGGATCACACTGATCGGCTTGGATGGGAGCAGGATTACAGATTATACGAGAGCTGAGCTGTTAAAAATGACTTTTCAGGAAATCACTTATCCTTTATTCTCATTAGTCTCAACGTACGCTTCAAGAACGCAAGCGCAAACGCCTTCTTCTGCAGCGTACTGAATAATTGGAGTTCTTCTACTATGGAGGTTTCATTATCCAGAAATTTCAATATCCGCCCAGGACTGTTTTTTTGGAACATCGTCGAAAATATCTTTTCTCCAGAAAGGCTTCCGCTACTCAGTAAATGAAGTAGAATACCATCGTATGTATTAAATCTTTCCGCTGTGCCCTCTGAAATTCCCGGATCTCCATGTTCTATTAAATTCTCGACAATTGCTGCTGTATGCTTCTGTATAAAACGAAAGGTATAACCTGTTGATCCTTTTGTAAATCCTCCTGCTGTACCCAGATAAATGATACGGTCCTGTTTTCTTTTGATGGGATGGTCAGACATTGGAATTACACCATATTCTTTCACTTTGATGGTGTAGGCTCCGCAATGTAGCTGTTCAGCTATGTATTGTTCCAGCGCGGCGGTATAGGATTCTGCTGAAAATTCTTTTTCAGAAAAGACCGTGTATTCTACTAATGCTCGATTGGAATCAAAGGGTAACACATATACGAATGAGGTTCCTGCTTGCTGAGGGGTGTTAAAGTCCATCAATGTTGCGGAATCCGGGTTGAAGATCTGGCCCTCTGTCTCTATAACCCAGCCCTCAAAATGTTGGAGCAAATATTGGTAGCGGTCTGGTCTTTTTTCCTGGGCTTGCGGGATACTGGAAAAAACATAGTCGGCGGTATATACCTCGCCGTCGATAACCACATTTGCCAACTCTTTTTCGGTGTATAGTTTTTCTACATTTCCATTAATACGGGTGATCTGTTTATTTTCCGCTAATTGGTCGTCAGTATGTGAATAGAAATCTGCTGAGCGAATCATCTTATATTGATAGGGCAGGATGTTCAGTTCCAGATTGAGCAAGGAGCTGGAGAAGGACAATCGTTCCCACTTCCTATAGACAACTGGCTCAAATATATCTGGTTTTTCTTCCCAAAAGCACCATGTTTTATCATTTCCTTTTTTTAGCTCTTTGTCTACCAGCAATACATTCTTACCTGAGGCGCTTAGATAAGGCAACATGCGAACAGCCAGACTTCGTCCCGAACATCCTCCTCCTGCTATGATGTAATCAAAGTGCTTCATGTTATTTTTTTTTAGCCTGTTGCCAGTATTTTCGAGCGGCGAATAGCATACCGAAGGACTCTCCATGGTGTCTGTCCAGATGCTTATGGTGCATTTTATGTGCCCTTTTAATGGTATTGATATACCTGTTATTGCTTCTTGAAAACCATTTGAAACGTTGGTGGATGACCACGTCATGGATGAGAAAATAGGCGATGCCGTACAATAATATGCCTAATCCCACGTAAAACATCCAATTGAATCCTGCTTCTGCGCCAAAAAAAAATAGCAGAATACTAGGAGTGGCGAATATTAAAAAAAAAGCATCGTTTTTTTCAAAGAAATGCGGTTTTTTCTGATGATGGTCTTTGTGTAATACCCATAGTAACCCATGCATCACAAACTTGTGTGTAAACCATGCAACACCTTCCATACAGATAAATGTACCTGTTGTAATGAGTAAATAAATAATGTAATGAGCTATCACGTGGTTAATCCTTTCTTTTCTTCTGCTGAACAATGTTTTGAAGTTGATAAGTGCTTCAAAACTTTCTGCTTCAGATGTTTATCCTTAGTTGCTTTTAAATTGGTTATCAAATAACGTTTATCTTGTTCTATGTGATCATGGTAATTGAGGAATGCTGGAAGGTTCGTTTGTATTAGAAATCTTAAAAACCTAATTTCCAGATTGTCCGGTTCTTTTGCAACTGCGGTTTCAATTAACTTTTTGCCTTTTTTAAAGTGCTTGAATTTATTTAGCGGGTTAAATCCATATTTTGCCTGCATCATTTCAGCTGCTCCTTTGTAGCAGATCAAAAGTGGGGTAGAGGATGATTCGACTGCAGATAGCAGCCTTAAAAGCTCGCTTGCAGCATCTTTACTTTGTGCTGATGCTTCGAAAAGCGTTTTTACTTTCTGGATTTCCGGCTCAGTAGCAAAAGATTTTGTTACAAATAGCAATGTGACAAAAAAGACCGATAGCTTCATATGGTATTGGTTTTGTATCTGATGATAGAATCAAACATCAATCCAAATTTATGTATGTTGGAAATTCGGATTCTTTCGGTCATAACTTTTTCAGCAGTGCTGCTCTTTATTTTGTTAAATAGCTTTTTATAATAGACATAAGCAAGGTAGACACCATTTCTCGATGATGAAGGCAGTTTCCTGATTCCGGCTAGGGCCAATTTAAACTCCGCCTCAATTTCCTCTTCTATCATTCTTTTTTCTACATTAGTGAATGCTGATAAGTTTACATTTGGAAAATAAGTGCGGCTTAAGGTGTAGTAATCGGCATTCACATCTCTTAGGAAATTTACTTTTTGAAATGCAGAGCCTAACTTCATCGCGGAATGCATTAATTCCTCGTATTGCTTTTTATCACCTTCCGTGAAAACCTGTAAACACATTAATCCTACTACCTGAGCGGAGCCCAGAATGTATTGTTCGTACTTCTCATGAGTATACAATTCTTGCTGTAAATCCATTTCCATGCTTTCTAGAAATAATTCTATCAGTTCCTTTTCTATGTTGTATTCATTTACAACTTGCTGGAAGGAATTGAGAACTGGATTCAGACTGATTCCTTCTTCAATAGCTTCAAAGCAGTCTCTTCTGAATTTGGATAGTAAAATCGCTTTGTTATAGTCATGGAAGCTATCTACAATCTCATCCGCCAATCTAACAAAACCATATATAGAATAAATAGGTTGACGGAGTTTTTGGTTTAAAAAATAAATACCCAATGAAAAGCTGGTACTGTAACGTTTGGTGATCATTTTGCTGCATTCGGCCGATAACTTGTCAAAAATTTCTTTCATGAGTTATTTATTTAGATATTTTATGAGTTCTTTAGCTGCTACATTTCCTGAGATAATGGATGGTGGTACTCCTGGTCCGGGAACGGTAAGTTGTCCGGCATAAAATAGGTTGTCAATTTTTTTATTTTTCAGGGAGGGTTTGAGGTTTGCGGTTTGCATCAGCGTATTGGCCAGTCCATAAGCATTTCCCTTGTAAGCATTGTAATCTGCTATAAAATCACTAACACAATAGCTTTTCTTAAAATCCAGGTGCTCACGGATTGGTGTTCCTGTATAAGCCTCAAGCCGATCCATCATTAATGCGAAGTATTGTTCTCTAATTGCTTCCGGATCTTTCACATTGGGAGCAAGTGGCATTAAAACAAACAGATTTTCATGGCCCTTTGGTGCCACTGTTGGGTCGGTGAGACTTGGACAGCATACGTAGAATAACGGTTTCGATGGCCATTGTGCAACTTTATAGATCTCGTGTGCATGTTGTTTTAAATCTTCATCAAAAAACAAGGTATGGTGATGTAAGCGGCTTACTTTTATATTGACACCTAAATAAAATATCAGACAGGAAGGGGCGAAGGTCCTGTTGCCCCAGTATTTTTCTGAGTAATTTCTATGTATTTGGTCGAGCAGCTTTTCTTCTACATGGTGGTAATCTGCAGCGGCAATTACACCATCGTACGCTCTGTTTCCTATTGTAGAAATCAGTTTTGTAACTTGTTTGTTCTTAACCTCCAGACCAGTTACAGCGGCATTGGTATGAAATTTTACACCTTGTTTTTCTGCAATAGCTTTCATGGCCTGGATAACAGTTCCAAAACCACCTTTGGGGTACCAGGTACCAAGCTTCAGACCCGCATAATTCATCAGGCTGTATAATGCCGGAGTCTCTTCTGGCATCGCTCCAAGAAAAAGGACCGGAAATTCCATTAAGGCAATGAGTTTTGGATCTTTGAAATGTTTTTTAACATGTGAACTGAAAGAGGTAAATACCTGCAGTTTAAAAAGGCCTTTGATGAGATCGATATCTGCAAATTCCAGTATCGAAAGTCCTGGTTTATGAACCAGTTTGCCCATGCCTACTTTGTATTTATATTCTGCCTCGGTTAAAAAGCGTTTTAATTGTTCTGCACTTCCTCTTTCTATGGACTCGAACAACTTGCATAATTCCTCAAAATTTGAGGGAATGTTCAATACCTCCCCGGCACCGAAAACGACACTAAATCCGGGATCGAGTAACTGAAGGTCATAGAAGTCACTGGCCTGATGTGCAAAATCGTTAAAAAACTGTTCAAACACTTCAGGCATCCAGTACCAGCTGGGGCCCATATCAAATACATAGCCATTATCGGTAATGAGTTGGCGGGCTCTTCCTCCAATTTCTGCATTTTTTTCATAAACATCTACCTGGTAACCTTGTTTTGCGAGGTAAGCAGCAGAACTGATTCCTGCAAATCCAGAGCCGATAACGGCTATTTTTAGTCCTTCCTGTTTCAATTTAGTTGGTATTGATGTTTATATTTTATTCGCTGTTCTTAATGAGCAGAAATCCCATCGGGTTTTCCGATGACTCGAATAGATAATTGGTTATAATTTAGTTGTCGCTTTCAATTCGTGAAAGGCCTCCAGTTTGGTCAGCAACCTGATCAAATCCATTTTTTCATCATTAGAAAGCGGTTCTGTTACATTCAAGGTTGCCTTTCTTATATTTTGCATGCTTTCATTTAAAGTCTCCGTTCCTTTTGATGTAATTCTGATCATTCGGTTTCGTTTATCAGTTCCCAATGCTTCCTGTTCGACAAGTCCGTTGTGAATTAACCTGTTCACGATTTGAATTCCGGGAGACTTTTCATGGACATTTAATTTTATGAGGGCTGTCTTGGTCATACTTCCAAAAGAAACCAGACTGATGAGGTAGATGAATTCATCGGGCGTTGAGAATTCTGTACCCGCTATCGCTGCTTTTGCCTGTAGTTTTGCATACCTGTAAAGATGTACAAGTGAGGTATTGATTACGCTATCTGCGGAGCGCCCTTTAGATTTACCTTCCCATTCCGGGTCCGGCAGGCTCGAATAATTGCTGGCATGATCACGCTGGTTAAGCCACTTCAAAAATAAGTGAATGTCCTGGCTGCCAGGATTAGATTCCTCTTCATATACCTTAACTAAGGAAATAACTTCAGCGATTAAGTCGTAGTACATAATTATTTAATTTAAACAAAATTAGTATAAATATATACCTATATCGTCATAATTATGTCATTCAAGTATAAAATAAGTGAATAATAGTACATTAATGCACTTAATTTATCTGGCTTCCATAGTCTTGAGGAATACCAATACCCACGACATCAGCCACCTCATAGCATTAACCAATCAACTCAGGGTTGGGATCGGCAAACTCCAAACTGAAGGTTGAGCCTTTGCCGGGTAGACTATTAAAGCTTATCCTGCCTTTCTGCATTTCAGTATACTCTTTACACAAGATCAGCCCCAGACCCACACCTTTTTCGTTACTTGTGCCATAAGTTGACACTGCATAAAGCTTAAATAGATCTTCCTGTCTCGCCATGGGAATTCCGACACCATTATCTCTGATGTGCAACCTGGCATAGCCGGAATCACTAGAACTGTATATGTGAATTTCCCCTCCGGCTGGGGTAAATTTTATGGCATTATTGATCAGGTTCCTGATCACCAGCTTAAGCATATCCAGATCAGCAGTGAGTTCAATGTTCTGATCAATATCCACATTGATTTTGACAGCTTTTATATTCGCTGATGCCTGCTGTACAAGCAGACAGCTCCTTACTATTTCAGACAAATTTAGCTTCAGCATATTTACGCTGTTGCCTCCATCCATTTGGGATTTGGTCCAGTTCAGCAAGTTGTGCAGCATCATCTGTGTATTCTTTGTTTCATTGAGTAAGTTACTTTCCAGAAAGCGACGTTCCTCAGGAGATAATTTATATTCATGAAGTGTCTCCAGGAAAATGGCGATAGAATTAAGTGGAGAACGTAAGTCGTGTGACAGAATAGATAACAACCGGGTTTTAGCGTCATTTGCTTCTTTAAGTGCGAGGGAAGCCGTTAGCGCATTGTTCTTCTCTCGCTGATAATTGTTGATCAGGTAGGAAAGTACCGCACCTATACACACCACTACAGAAATATAGGTTGTTGCCGTGTCAATGAACAAATCGCTTCGTTTTGAATAACTAACCTGAATTGATCCACCGTTATAATACTCAAATAGCAATAATCCACTAACAATCCCTACATTGATGAGCATCCAAAATAGGTATTGCCGGGGCGGCATCACCGAAAGTGTAAAAACCAGCGAAAGGAGGTAAAGTATTAGTGTAGGGCCATGTATCCCCGAATTGATGAAGTAATTAAATACCATTAACACACTTGTACCGATACTAAATAAAATGAAGCTTAGGCGTAACCTTCCAAAATACCTGGAATTTATATACATTGCTATGGTTACAAGCCAAGTAGCCAAAATCGCGATATTGACTAAGGGCACCTTTATGAAAATATTTACCAATACGGCCAAAGGAAGGCCAATCATGGCAATCAGGCTTACTTCATGAAATATCCTGGATTGGAGCGGTGTTTCAGCATTGTTGCCGATCAATTGAGTGTGCAGCCGTCTTATTGCGTTGATCATCAAAAAAAGTTGCCAGTTTTAAAATAACAAATCTAATGAAATCTTATCAGTGTACTTGCAGAACATTTGTAACGATGTTTTAATAAATAAAGTAGTTACAGAAATTTATGTTGATCAATTTTAATGCTGCAGTCTAGTTCTTGTGCACTATCAAAATAGAGTTTAGCTAACAAAGCTATAAGTTGAAATTTACAATTTTTACAATTGTTTTTACAATGTTGTTGGTACCAGAACGACTTGGGTGACTTAAGTTTGTGTAAACAACAATGTTCATATGAAAACTAAAATTAATTTATTATTTCAGCTATTGATGTGCTTTTCCTTGGCGTGTTTCGCCCAGCAAAAAGAAAGCTGGGTGGATAAGCCAATAGATCAATGGCCTAAAATTGCGCTGATCAACGAGGTTGAGTTTAAAAATGGTGATCGCTACATTCATTCGTCCTTTAAGTATGCCGGTACAGGTTTTTTAATAGATAACGGTAAGGACACCCTGGCTGCAACAGGTAAACACATTCTATGGATTGCTAAAAACAAGCAAAGTAAGGCGACAGAGATTAATGCTGCGCTGAAAGCATGGGTGATGCGGCCGAAAGGGGATAGCCGGGATTCTGCGGTCATCGGCGAGTTGTTGAATGAAGACCCCAACGAAGTATTGGAAGGCAAAGGGTCTACGGTGCAGGAAAGGGACTGGATCGTGTTTAAGGTAAAAAAAAGTTCACCGAATTTATATCCATTAAAACCCCGCTATACCGAAGTCAAGCCAGGGGAGAAGGTGTATATTCTGAGTTGTGCCTATGATGATAGTTTGTGTACGGTTCATCAGGGTAAGATTTACCAAAAAAAAGGAATGGATATCCTGATACGACGGGATATGAAAACGCATAAGGGCGGATGCAGCGGCTCACCGGTGATTGATGCCAATGGTTACCTGATCGGGATCATTACAGGAAGTGCGGGTTCAAAGCTGGGGAATGTATCTGTGGCAATCTCTAATGAATACCTTAAGAATGTACTGGACAAGAGACCCCTGCTCAATGAGCCGAAGAAGGACTATGGAGCATTGATTTATAATACAGTAATCATTGAGGGAGTTGGGGCAGCTATCAAACAGTATCAAAATCTTGTAAAAGACCCGCAGAACTTTTATGTGTATAATTTGCGCAGCCCCAACCGTAACGGGCTTAGGGAGACTGCAGAAAAACTATTGGCCGGCGGACGTAATGAAGATGCTGTAGCGATTCTGAAATTTAACATCAAAGTGGATCTCAGGTTTTATGAGAATTACAATTTACTGGGCAAAGCTGAACTGGCAGCCGGAAATAAGGCTGGAGCAAGAGCTGCGTATAAACAGTCTGTAAAATCAAACAACAGTAAGGATAACGAGGCCCATGTCAGATTGGAAAAATTAAATGCTGTAGATAATCTGTAATAGCGTAGAATGCGCAATTGGTTTCGGTGCGGAATATCATGCTTTAAGATGATAAGGATCATTATTTAACCGATTGTTAGTTAAGATCTTTGAGTAGTAAGGAGGCAATGAAACATAAAAATGCAAGCCTTTCACATTAATAATCATCCGTATGAAAAATTTCATCGCAGTATTTGATGGCTATCAGCTGAATAAAAGTACGCTTGAATATGCTTTGCTGATTACAAAAAAATGTAATGGTCATTTAACCGGCGTTTTTTTGGATGCTTTTTTTTATCACAATTATAACTTGTCCAGGGTTTTAAAGACAGTTTCTGATCCGGAGACAGTAATGAAAGAATTGAATGAAAGAGAACAGTTACAAAGAGATGAGTCTGTCTATGAATTTCAAAGTGCTTGTGAGTTGGAAGGCATTAGTTATTCCATTCACCGGGATACGAGTGTAGCCTTGTTTGAACTTCAATATGAAAGTATGTTTGCTGATTTGATCATTATTAATGAACAAGAAAAATTCAGCAGAAGCGAAGATCAACAAACCCAGGGATTTATAAAAGAACTGCTGGCAGATGTACAATGCCCAGTCCTTGTCGTTCCTGATCACTTTAAGGAGTTTGAACAGATTGTCTTGCTTTATGATGGCAGCCCCTCTTCACTCTATGCCATCAAGATGTTCAGTTATCTCTTTGATGACTGGAATACTTTTCCTGTGGAGGTTTTGAGTGTAAATGAAAGCACAAACGAGCTAGCCTTGATTCCTGGAAATGTCATGATGAAAGATTTTATTGACATGCATTTTTCCAGATCAAGTTTTAATTTGTTAAACGGAAAAGCGGAAGAGGAAATATTGGCTTATTTAACGCAGACCAGCAAAAATAAGCTGGTTGTATTGGGCGCCTACCGACGAAGCCAGTTTTCGAGGTGGTTTAAACACAGCCTGGCCGACATGCTAATGAAGGAATTGGATTTGCCATTGTTTATCGCACACCATTAAGGAACGGTTGATCAAGATCAGTGAATCACTATCCACAATGGATGTCCTTGCTGAAAAAACCGAAGACCTGAAAGTGATGCACATCCGGTTAGGGGACTTAATGACCGAGCCGATGCATAAATTCCGTCATACGAAAAAATTATTTGTAAGCTCAGCGCTTTAAATCACTACTCAACATACAAATCTAATGAACATGCAGACACGATTATTTTTAGAAACCTGGGAAGAGGCGAGAACCAGATTTACCCTTCAGCTGCCTAAAATTGCAGCAGACGATTTGACTAAGAAGCTATCGCCTTCACCCAATTCAGCAGGCTTCATCTTGCGTCATATTTGCGATGTGGAATTGTTATTTGCCAAAAATATTTTTGGAGCAAAAGAAATCAGTGTACATGCCAGCACACTGATTGATCAGTGTGATAAAGGGAAATGGACAAATCTTAACGAATTACTCGAGTACCAGCAAACTGCATTTGAATCCCTCAGAAAAGTAATCTCATTACAGCCAAATGAGGTTTGGCAGCAGCTGATCACTACTCCGGAATTTGGAGTTAAAACTAAAGCTCAGGCGATAGGCCGGATTATTTCGCACACCGCTTATCATGCAGGCCAACTAGCTATGATATTGAAATATGGCATTTGAAGGTTTTCTAAATAGAAATCTGGCTCTTCTTAAAAGTTAATTGCTGTTGAAAATGTGGGGAATGCTTTAAATTGCCGGGCTTGCTATGAGTCTAGCATTTAATTGCCGCTGATCAGAACCTATTTCTAAATGACGGATTTTTCCGCCTAAATAACCGGTTCTGGCGGCCAGGCCAAAACAAACCAAAGCTAATAACAGTACAATTAAAGCTAGTTCGTTGCTGTATTTCTTTAATCTGGAGCTAAAAGTAAATACAACAATTGAAACTATTCCGAGTGCAGCTAATGCTACTAAGGTTATTTCAGCAGATTCCTCATGTGCATTAATGTTATCCTTGGATGTTCCTACGATGTGCTCAACAAGTTCTTCTGCATATTCCCCTGTAAGGTAGGCTATTCCGCCACCGATACTTGACACAATGAATACTAAATAGGCTGCGCCAATAGTGTTATTGGATTTTGACCACCATCCATAGGCTAAAACAACTATACCTAGAAAACAACCGAAAATTGGCAAGTGGGTGATGATGAGGTGTAAATGTGCTGGATCCATGTTTGCTTTATTTAGGCATTATTAATTTTCGGTTTCCTATGCTAAGGTAGTAGCGTATGTGCTCAAAATAAATGACGGGCATCATCATAAATGATGTTCTTAGTGTTCTTTTATGCCTTATTGTTACACAAATACTTCAGTATTTGGAAACGGAAAGATATCTCCGGTTAAATTAGTAAAAAGAAAGGTTTAGCCATTTTCCTATTGTTTTAATGCGGTAGCTTATTTTTAACAATACCGTAAAGGTAAGTTCCGATCATTGCACCTAGCACAACAATGATCATGGCCCAATACCCGTAACCTATATTGACAAACATTGGTCCCGGACAGGCTCCGGTTAATGCCCAACCCAGTCCGAAAATTAAACCACCAATCAGGTAACGTGTCCAGCTTTTATCCTTGTCATGCAAAACGATCGGCTCACCCTGAGTATTCCTGAGTTTATTTTTTTTGATGATGTATACCGCAAGCATACCTAGTAGTACCGCTGTTCCGATAATTCCGTACATATGGAACGACTGAAAACGGAACATCTCCTGAATTCTATACCAGGAAATGGCCTCAGATTTTGCCATTACAATACCAAATAATATTCCTGCCAGTATAAACTTTATTCCTTTCATGTTTTAAAAGATTAATGGTAATAAAAAATGTGTCATCACTAAGCCCCCTGCGAAGAAGCCAATTACTGCAATTAAGGAGGGAAGTTGTAAGTTTGATAAACCACTAATGGCATGCCCGGAGGTACAACCTCCAGCATAGCGCGAACCAAAACCTACCAATAGCCCACCAAGCAACAGAATCATGATGCCCTTAGCCGAGGTGATGAATTCGTATCCAAAGAGCTGTGAGGGATTCAGTTGCCCGTCAAAAATAATGTTCAGTTTAGCCAGGTCCTTAATTGTGGCCTGTGACAGATCAACAGGAGCTTCACTCTTGAGCAAGGTTGCAGCAATGAAGCCGCCAATAACAGATCCAAGCAGGAACAGCAGATTCCATTTCTGGGTCTTCCAGTCGAAATCAAAAAAAGAGTTTCTTTTTCCGGCACCGGCAAGGGTACATAAGGTTCTCAGATTGGAGGAAAAGCCAAAGGATTTTCCGAAAACAAGAAGTAAGATCATAATAAAGGCAATGGCAATTCCAGAGGTATACCATGGCCAGGGTTGTTTTAGTAATTCCAGCATATCAGTTTATTTGTTTGTCATTTGACTTGGGCAAACGTAATTGGATATTTGAAGTTTTCCAGATTCCTTGATGGCCTTAAAGCCACCTTCAACATCGATCAGGTTGTCGAAGCCACGGGCACGCAAAATTGAGTTGAAGATCATTGATCTGTATCCGCCAGCACAATGGACATAATAGATCCTGTCCTTGTCAATTTTGGGCATATGTTCATTGATGTAGTCCAGTGGTACATTTTTAGCATTTAGTAAATGCTCTGAAAAGTGTTCCGATGCTTTACGAACATCAAGAATATTTAAACTTCCGGACTTCTCCATTCGGTCAGCCAATTGTGCTGCTGTTATGGAGATAATTTCGTCTGTTTCTCTACCACTTTTAATCCAGGCTTCAATTCCGCCTTTAAGGAAACCGATGGCATGATCATAACCCACTCTTGATAACCTGGTCACCACTTCTTCCTCTCGTCCATCATCGGTAATCAGTAGAATCTGCTGCTTGATGTCCGGTATCAGCGCGCCTACCCAGGGTGCAAAGCTACCGTCAATACCAATGTTGATTGAATTGGGAATAAAGGCCTTTGCGAACAATTGCGCATCTCTGGTATCCAGCAGTACTGCACCAGTTTCATTTGCCAGGAATTCAAAGGCTTCAGGTGTTAATCCATGCGTACCTTTTTCAAGTACTGTGGTAAAGCTGTCGTATCCTTCTCTGTTCATCTTAACGTTCATTGGGAAATAGGCTGGGGGTGGGGTCAGCCCTACTGTTACCTCTTTAATAAATTCTTCTCTGGTCATATCGGCCCTCAATGCATAATTGGTCAACTTCTGGTGTCCTAGCGTGTCCGTAGTTTCTTTACTCATGTTTTTGCCACAGGCAGATCCGGCTCCATGTGCAGGATAAACAATAAGATCATCGCTTAAAGGCATTATTTTTTTACGCAGAGAATCAAATAAGATGCCTGCCAGCTCTTCCTGAGTCATGTGTGCTGCTTTTTGTGCAAGATCCGGACGGCCCACATCTCCTATAAATAGCGTATCTCCGGAGAACAATGCCGTTTCCTTGCCTTGTTCGTCGATAAGTAGGTAGGAGGTGGATTCCATGGTATGTCCTGGCGTATGCAAAACCTTAATAGTAAGTTTGCCTAGCTTAAAAAGCTCCCCATCTTTCGCAATATGAGCCTGGAAAGTAGGATTGGCATTCGGCCCATAAATGATTGCTGCTCCGGTTTCTTTAGCCAAATCTATATGTCCCGACACAAAATCAGCGTGAAAATGTGTTTCAAAGACATATTTAATGGTCGCTTTATTTGCAATCGCTTTTTCGATGTAAGGAGCAATTTCTCTTAAAGGATCGATAATGGCAGCCTCATTACCTGATTGGATGTAGTAGGCACCTTGTGACAAACATCCGGTATAAATCTGTTCAATAATCATAGTCTTTTTTTTAATCGTTTTCTGTTTTACAAATTTCGTTAGAAAGTCAGGTCTGGACGGTGACTAAAATCACCAAGCCGTTTTTATATTAAAATTTCTTTTAGAATAATATAAATGCCCATAACCAGGACAAACCAGCCAAATCCTTTTTTTAGTTGTGCCCCAGCAATTCTTTTACTGATCAGGTTTCCGACCAGCAGGCCGGCTATGGCAATTGCGCTGATGCTAAGCAGGAATTTCCATTGAATATCAAAATGACCAAGGTCACCTAAAAAACCTATAAGGGAGTTCAGTGCAATGATCAGCAAAGAGGTCCCGATTGCTTTTTTCATCGGAAGCTTCAATAAAAACACCAGTGCAGGAATCAATAGAAAACCTCCTCCTGCACCTAACAGTCCGGTCACCAATCCAATGGCTACTCCATAACCCAGAAGTTTAAAGAATTTGATGCAGTCTTTGCACTCCTGTTGCTGTGTATCATCATGTTTGCTTCTAATCATGCTTATCGAGGCCATTAACATCAGTACGCCGAAAAATACCATGGTGGCTAATGCACTGCTAACGGTATAACCCGCTATTGTGAATAAATGTACTGGGATAGTGGGAACGATAAATTTTCTGGTGGCAAATACTGTTACAATGGAAGCCGCTCCAAAGAAAAAAGCCGCTTTCAGGTTTACCTGACCTTTACGATAGTTATTGATTGCCCCGATCAGGCTGGTAGAACCTACTATAAATAGAGAATAGGAGGTGGCCAGCAAGGGGCTGATCCCGAAAAGATACACCAATACAGGCATGGTTAGAATGGAACCACCTCCACCAATAAGGCCCAGGGAGATGCCAATAAATGCCGCCGCTGAATATGCAATAACTTCCATTTTTAATCTAGTTTAGACAAAATTGGAAGTTCTGAAAGGCAATAACGGTGACTTAGGTCACTGTGAAGAATTATTTAAGATATTCAATATAGTTTCTATGCAGTATCACTTCCCCCCGTTGCTCCATTTTTTTAAGTAGTCTTGAGATCACTTCACGTGAAGAATTCAGGTCGTTGGCGATTTCTCCATGTGTGATAGCTAGTGATCTGGTTTTTAAATCCCTGAATTGTTTCTCCATATAAAATGCCAATCGTTCGTCCATACTCTTAAAGGCAATATTATCAATCACTGTCAATAATTCTTCAAAACGAGTTCTGTAGGTCTCCAGCACAAAATAATACCAGGTTTTGTATTCTTTCATTAAGGTATCCATTAGGGTTATGGGAATCATCAATCCTGTAGTTGATTCAACAGCCCTGGCCATCACCTCGCTGGTTTCCTGCTTGGTCGCACAGATCATCGACAACGCGCAAGCACTCCCTGGCTGCAGGTAATACATAAAAAACTCATTACCGTCCTCTCCCTGGCGATATAGCTTCACCAAGCCCTCTACGATTAGCATTGTGGACCGCATATTTTGCCCGGTTTGCATAAGCATCTGGTCAGCTGCAAAGGTTTTTAGTGTGCCATTTTCGATCAACACCTCTTTTAAGCTAGGCTCAAAAGAGGGGAAAAGTGCATCTATATAGGTTTGTATATTTGGTTCAGTATTCATTTTTCTCATGGGTTTATTATTGCCTGGTCGATTGACCAACTAATAGGCATCTGGACCTGCCTTTTACCTTTACTTACAAAAACAAAATTTTTGCCCTCGTTGCGTTCTAAAGCAATTGCCTCGTGCTTAAAAGCCTTTTTAACAAAAGGAATCAGCAGCACTGGTAGCAGAGCAGTTCAATAGCCGGAAGGAGCCCGGAGCTGAACCTAATAGAAAAGAAATAACGATCCTCAATTATGGGTCTCGTATTTTCCGGTAGCTTTTGTCAGGTCGATTCTGTATACAACAAGGCTAGTGTGTTCCTCAATTTTAATCCCATGAGAAGTTTCTTCTGATGGTCGGTTGGTTAAAGGCATGATCCTGTGTATAATGCCCTGCATCGCCTGTTGACGTTCTTCACCAGTCAGTTCAACAAAATCTCCCCAAAGAATAGCACTTTTCCATCGAAAAGTATCCTTAATCTGGTCTACCTGAAAACACACCTTTGGATTGGCGCGCAACATCTCGATTTTCTTTCCATTCCCTGAATGGGCATAAATCGCATTGTTTTTGTATACATAATTAACCGGCACGATGTACGTTTCACCATCGGAGTGGCAACCGATTCTGCCAATAACCTGACTTTCAAGTAAGTCAATAATTTCCTTTTTATTTAGGTCCCCTAACATTTTTTACAATTAATAAATTTTAAACATTCGTATATAAGAATCTCTAATCAAATATGGAAAGAAGGTACGGAATTATATATGATCTATATCACTTTTAGTGGGATATTTAGCACACTCAAAATTTTAAATGAGGTGATATCGATTGACAAATCGTCTCGTTGGAGTAACTCCTAAGCACAACTCAAAAGCAACAAGCCCGCCTGGTCTCTTTGCGGCATAAAGTCTGTCATAAAAATTTCTTTGCTTTAATTTTGAATTCCTATCTTTAATATTGCAGTTCATTTAGATAGATGTCAATTTTGAAAATTAACGAGCATCCGCAAACCGAGAATCATGGAACTTACCCATCAGACATTTTTCTCAGCGCCTTTAAGTATTCGGGAACAGGGATTGCACTGATCGGCTTAGATGGGAGTTGGATTGATCTTAATGATACGGTTTGCCGGATTACAGGTTATACCAGAGCAGAGCTATTAAAAATGACTTTTCAGGAAATCACTTACCCTGAGGATCTGTTCCAGGATCTTGAGTATTTGCAACAGCTGTTGGCCGGAGAGATCGACACCTATACCATGGAAAAACGTTATGTAACAAAGGCGCGTAAAGTGATGTGGGTAAGCCTTACTGTGTCCCTGGTCAAAGAAGACAACAACCCCTCCTTTTTTATTTCTCAAATCATTGATATTGACAAGAATAAGAAACTCTCGCAAATGCTGGATATTAAAGTAAGTGAGCTGAAACTTACCAAACAGACACTTGACGGGAAGATCAGACAAATGGAGGAACTCAATTACACACTTACGCATAACCTCAGAGGGCCGCTTAAGAATTTTCAGCTGATTGCTCAGGCGCTTTTATCCAAAATCGACCCATCAGTTCCTGCCAATGAAATTGCGGAGGTGATATCCGAACTTGAAGGACTGCAAATGCTTTCAAAGAGTGCTGCAAAGCTGGCCGAAGACCTGGATCAACTGATGAAACTGACCAGTATGAAGCAAAACCAGGCTTTAGATTTCAGGCAATGTGATGTTGAGCAAATGACAGGGGAGGTCCTGCAGCAGTTAAGCGCAACGATTTATGAAAAACAGGCCTCATTTACAATGAATTTTGCTGTTCCATACCTATCTGCCCCACCCGTTTATCTCAAAAGTATCCTGTATAACCTGGTCAGCAACGCTTTGAAATATACCAACGCGCTGACCTTGCCAGAAATCAGCATCAGCACCCTTGAAACAGATGCCTGCAAGACCCTGCATGTAAAAGACAATGGTATTGGTATTGATCTCAACCGTCACGGCAACCAGCTCTTTCAGCTCAATCAGACCTTTCACACAGGCTACGACAGCACGGGGATCGGACTTTTCCTCACCAAAGCCCAGGTCGAAGCCATAGGCGGACGACTTTGTGTGGAGAGTGAGCCCGGTAAAGGGAGCACATTTACCATATTACTTTCTGAAACAGATAAAGGCTATCTATCCAGATAGCCTTTCGGTTTCTATTACTTGCATCAGAATATATTACTTGAAATTGTTTGTAACCTGCAAGAGGCAGCAGTGTAATCTATTTCATAATGTTCCACCGGATACCGATATTATGCGGTTTTAACCTACATGCAGCGGCACACTGCTTGCTGCTATGACTTTCCATTTCCCGTTAAATGACTTCCATATCCTGGTGAATTTCAGTGTACTATCAAATGGCTGGTTCAAATAACTCCCCCTGATATCGTTGGTGACCACAAGCACACAGGTATCTCCGAACACGCGCAACTGATGGTCTGAAGCCACTAAGCCGGTAATTTTTAAATCCCCGGTGATGTGCGGGGTCAGATCTTGCTTTTTGGAAAGCGTCATCCCCAGGTGGTTAACAAATACCAGCTGATCGTGAAGCACCTGATCCAGTACTTCCACATCGCTGCTTAAGATAGCAGCAACAATTTGTTCTTCTAACTTTAAGATTTCGCGCTCCATAGTTGTTTTTTATAACCTTTATTTTACTAAGATATTAAAATATAAAGTTACCCATTTTGATCATCCCCTAAAAGAAAGGTTAATGCGAAAAAATTCTTTCAGATTCCATTTAGCTGATGAAAAAATTCTTTTTCATTTTAGCTTAAACACTAATATTTTTAGTATTATCTTTGTTTGTTCATTTGAATTACTCATACAATGAGTTAGGAAAGGAGGATAACATCATGAACGCAAAACAGGAATTGGTCAATAAATTACAGCAGGATATTCTGCTGTGGCAAGGCTTTAAGCAACAGGGAACGATGGCTGAGGAAGTGATTGGTCTTGGAGAAATTGAAAAAGCATTTCCAAACGGGGTATTTCCAAAGAAGGCCATTCATGAATTCATCACAGTGTTACCGGAACATGCTGCGGCTAGCGACGGATTTATCGGCGGTTTGCTGTCGGTACTCATGAAGGACGGTGCAGCCTGTGTATGGATCAGTACCACCAGGAAGTTATTCCCGGTTTCCTTATGCATGTTCAATGTTGAACCCGATCGGATTATTTTTATGGATGTTGCCAGAGAAAAGGATGTGCTCTGGATCATGGAAGAAGCTTTAAAATGTGAAGGTCTTGCGGCTGTAGTGGCTGAATTGAATGAATTGAGTTTGATTGAATCCCGCAGACTACAACTTGCAGTGGAAGAATCAGGTGTGACCGGCTTTATTTTACGTAAAGATGCCCGGAAGGCGATAAGCACAGTAGCAACGGCTCGCTGGAAGATCAGCCCTGTACCTAGTGTAACCGAAGAGGGAATGCCTGGTCTGGGTTTTCCACGCTGGAAGGTGGAGCTGACCAAAGTCCGCAACGGGAACCCGGGCAGCTGGATTCTGGAATGGGCTGGAGATCGTTTTGTTGAAGTGGCTCCTGCTTTGAAAACAGCTAAATGGTACGAGCAAACTGAACGACAAATTGGCTAAACGGTTAAAAAATGCAAAAACGTTATGTTTCCATATGGTTTCGCCAATTGCTGGCCGACTGGCAGCTGATCCGCCGGCCGGAACTATGTGACGTTCCTTTTGTTTTTGCAGCACCTGATCATGGACGCAATATGATTACGGCAGTTAGCTCCTTAGCCGCTTCACAAGGAATTGACATAGGGATGCGTGCGGCAGATGCCAAGGCCTTGTGTCCAGGACTGGAGGTATTGGATGATAAAGCTGGTCGTGCCACCAAACTACTGAAAGGGCTGGGAGAGTGGTGTGTACGCTATTCACCTGTAGTAATGGTTGATGATTTTTCTATAGATGGTTTGTTTCTGGACGTAAGTGGTTGTACCCATCTTTGGCGCGGGGAACGGGAATACCTGAAAGAAATCGTCTCCAGATTAAAAAGCAAAGGATATACGGTGCGTGTTGCAATAGCGGATACTGCTGGTGCAGCCTGGGCCATTGCCCGTTTCGGAAAAGTAACCCCACTGATTGCACCCGGAGCACATACTGAAGCTCTGCTCTCTTTACCACCTGAAGCCTTGCGTCTACCTGAAATTACCCTGGCTAAATTGCGCAAGCTTGGCTTTTACCAGATCAGGAGTTTTGTAGGAATGCCGCGCTCTGTATTGCGCAGGCGTTTCGGTGAAGATTTTTTAACCCGTTTGGGTCAGGCTTTGGGTACGGTTGATGAACTGATTACCTCCTTGCAGCTGCCTGTTCTTTTTCAGGAACGTTTGCCCTGTCTGGAGCCGATTAAAACCCGAATCGGTATCGAATTGGCGATCAGTCGATTGCTAGAACATTTATGCTTAAGCTTGCAGAACGAAGGGAAGGGGCTCAGAACGGGAGTACTTACTTGCTATCGCATTGATGGCAAGATAGTACAAGTTTCCATAGGCACCAGCGGAGCAACTTGTAGCGTCCCTCATTTGTTTAAACTTTTTCAATTGAAGATCGATCAGATCCGCCCGGCATTGGGTATTGAATTGTTTGTGTTGGAGGCACCTAAAGTAGATGATATTTTGCCCGGACAGGAAGCACTTTGGGCGGGAAAACCGGGTTTGGACGATCAAAGTGTGATTCGGTTGCTGGATCGGGTAGCGGGTAAAATGGGAGCTGAGGTGATTCACCGTTATGTCCCTGCAGCCCGCTACTGGCCGGAGCGTTCTGCGAATCGGGCAGTAGCAATTACGGATAAACCAATTGCCCAATGGCATATCGATAGACCGCGCCCCACTGAATTGCTCAATAAACCTGCCCCGATTGAAGTGATGGCCCTGATACCAGATCATCCACCCAAGTTCTTTATTTACAAAGGCATCCAGCATTCTGTGGTCAAAGCCGATGGTCCGGAACGCATAGAACGGGAATGGTGGTTGGATGCCGGAGAGCATCGAGATTATTATCAGGTAGAAGACGAACTGGGACAACGTTACTGGCTGTTTCGCTCTGGTCACTATGGTGGCGAACAGCGATATCAGTGGTTTTTACATGGGTTTTTCGCTTAAATAAGGAGAAGGCAATGGAATACAGCGAATTACAGGTGACTTCTAATTTCAGCTTCCTGAGGGGGGCTTCCCATCCCAATGAACTGGTGAATCAGGCAGCAGCTTTTGGGTATAAAAAGATTGCCGTTACAGATCGTAATACATTGGCGGGCATTGTTCGTGCACATGTAGCTGCGAAAGAAAAGGACATTAAGCTCATTCCAGCCTGTCGGTTGGATTTACTGGACGGACCAAGTTTGCTGGCTTATCCAACCAATAAAGATGCTTATTGCAGATTGTCGGCCCTACTCACGGTTGGGAACCTACGTGCTGAAAAAGGATCCTGCCATTTGCATAAGGCGGATGTTTATGAACACGCTGAGGGGATGTTGTTTACTGCTGTGATGCCGGGTGTATTGAATCGACACTTCAATTTTGAAGAGTCCTTAGTTAATGATCTGCAGGAGTACAGAGAAGCTTTGGGTAAGCAGCTGTACCTCTCTGCAACACGGACTTATCTCGGTAATGATGATAAGTTGATCTTTCGCATTCAGCAGTTATCCAGTAGGTTTGAGATCCCAGTTGTGGCCACTGGTGATATACATTACCATAATCCCTCCAGAAGGGAATTGCAAGACGTGCTAACCTGTGTTAGAGAAAAGTGTACCATCCAGGAGGCTGGTTTCCGCTTGCATCAGAATGCGGAGCGTTATATGAAACCAATTGAAGAAATGCACCGCTTGTTTCGTAACTATCCTGAAGCGATCCGCAATACGATGCACATTGCTGAGGCCTGTACTTTTGCGCTGGATGAACTGAAATATGTTTACCCCGAGGAGATCAATAAAAGTGGTCGCTCGCCTCTGGAAGAGCTACAATACCTGTGTATGAAAGGTGCACATGCCTTTTATGGAGAGGTTATTCCAGAGAAAGTACTGAGCATGATTGCCCATGAAATGGATTTTGTCAGGAAGATGGACTATGCGAATTATTTCCTCTTTGTGGAGGACATTGTAAGGGAGGCACGCAGTCGGGGCATATTGTGCCAGGGAAGGGGATCGGCTGCCAATTCAGCCATCTGTTTCTGTCTGGGCGTAACTTCTGTAGATCCCATGAAATTTGAGCTGTTGTTTGAACGCTTCATTTCTTCAGACAGGAATGAACCACCTGATATTGATGTAGACTTTGAACATGAAAGGCGTGAGGAAATCATGCAATACATTTATACCAAGTATGGTCGTGACCGAGCGGCGATTGTAGCCACGGTGACGCAACTGCACCAAAAAGGGGCCTTACGTGATGTTGGTAAAGTGATGGGTTTATCGGTGGATACCATTAACCGGCTTTCCAGTTCCATCTGGGAGTTTACCGATGAATGGTTCGAGGGTAAGCGTGTGACCGAGCAGGGATTGAACCCGCAGGATCCACATCTAAGGAAAACACTACAATTGACAGCACAGATGATGGGTTTCCCCAGGCAATTGGGACAACATACAGGCGGTTTTGTGGTGACCAACGAAAAGCTGACTGATCTTTGTCCGATCCTGAATGCACGTATGGAAGACCGAACGAACATTGAATGGAACAAGGATGATATTGATGCATTGGGTTTTCTGAAAGTGGATGTATTGGCTTTGGGCATGCTGACTTGTATCCGTAAGGCTTTTGATTTGTGTAAAGCACATTATGGTTTAAACCTAACCCTGGCCAATATCCCTCAGGACGACACAGAAGTTTATGAGATGATCAGTGCAGCAGATACGCTGGGGGTATTTCAGATTGAAAGCCGGGCGCAGATGTCGATGTTACCCAGGTTAAGGCCTAAATGCTTTTATGACCTGGTGATTGAAGTTGCCATTGTCAGACCCGGACCCATACAAGGGGATATGGTGCATCCTTACCTGCGCAGGCGTAATGAGGAAGAACCAGTGACTTACCCGTCAGCGGAACTTGAAGAGATTTTAGGGAGAACCCTTGGAGTGCCACTTTTTCAGGAGCAGGCGATGAAGATCGCCATTGTCGCTGCCGGATTTACCCCGGCCGAAGCGGATGGTTTACGTCGCAGTATGGCCACCTTTAAGTATACTGGAACAGTTAACCTATATGAAAAGAAGCTGATTGAAGGGATGAAGGCAAAGGGGTATACCGAGGAGTTTGCTAAACGCATTTTTAGGCAGCTGGAGGGTTTTGGAAGTTATGGCTTCCCGGAAAGTCATGCGGCAAGTTTTGCTTTGTTGGTTTATGTGTCCTGCTGGTTAAAACATTATTATCCGGATGCTTTTGCTACTGCCTTGCTCAATAGTATGCCGATGGGCTTTTACCAACCTGCCCAGATTGTGATCGATGCACAGAAACATGGGGTAGAGGTACGGCCGGTTGATATCAATTACTCCAGTTGGGATAATCTGCTGGAAGAAAAATCAGGCAAGTATTGTGCGATTCGTTTGGGTTTCCGGCAGATTAAAGGGTTAGGGCAAGAGGAGATGGAGATTTTGGTGAATTGTAGGGGAAAGGGGTATAAAACGGTTACAGGCTTGCGCGATGCTGGGATAGGAATTAATACGCTGGAACGGCTTGCAGATGCAGATGCTTTGCGCTCTATTGGTTTGGACCGAAGAAAAGCACTTTGGGAGGTATCTGCTTTACAGGATATGCCGGTGGAGATTTTTAAAGGGCAACCTTCAGAAAGCGTATTGGAAGCACAGGTGGAGTTGCCGCTGATGAGCCAGGGAGAGCATGTGGTTCAGGATTACGAGACTGTTGGCTTGTCCTTAAAGGCACATCCGGTTAGCTTCGTTCGCCCTCAACTGGAAATGCTACGGATCTTGTCCTGCCATCAGATCAATAAGGAAGCACGTAACGGGCAATTGGTAAAGGTAGCAGGACTTGTGTTGGTACGGCAGCGGCCCGGAACCGCCGCTGGAGTATGTTTTATTACCATTGAAGATGAGACTGGCTTTAGCAATCTGGTAGTTTTTGAAAAGCTTTTTGAGACCTACCGAAAGGAAATCATACATTCCAGGTTGTTGATGGTTGAAGGCCGTTTGCAGCGGGAAGGAGAAGTGGTGCATGTTATCGTTAGTAAATGTGTGGATCTGACTAAATTAATGGGAAAACTGGTGCAGCGGGAACAAGAGGAATTACCTGTTTTAAAGGAAACCTTTTATGGAGGAAGGAACTTCAAATAGGAAATTTATTGAATAACTTTCATAATCCCGTTCATGATTCTCCAATGCCCTGGGAAGGAACAAATATAAGGGTAATCGCCAGTAGCCATCGGCACTTTAAAACGAAGTTTGTACTTGCCCTCCGGGTTAACCAGCGGACTAGCAAATAGTACCTCCGGCATTTTAGGTACATATTGCTGATCTGCACCTTTGGGATCCTGAGCGAGTTTATCTGCCGCTGCGCCAACCTTTTCCATACTGCCCCGCTGAAGGATCAGCAAATTGTGCTGCATGAAATCTATATTAGAAAATTCCACTTCAACAGTCGTTCCTGCCTTAACGGTGAAAGTTTTCTGTTCGAATTTCATGGCATTTACAATAGGAGTGATCTTTACGACCTGATCAGGCTTTCCCGTTGAAGCTTCCGGCATCTCATGCCCTTGGTGGGTGTCGGCAGCTGATTTTCCATGTTTAGCGAGCGCAACTTTCAGTGCCTCTTTAATCCACCTGTCTTGGTTATTCTGGCCCAGTCCGGCCATTGCCTGCAGTTCTTTCCCGAGTTCAGCAGATTCGGGTAAATCGGCTGCTTTCAGTATAGCTGCAAGCCTGGTGTTTAAGTTTGGATCGTTCAGCAGACCTGCTATACTGATCGCCTGAAGTGACGCAAAGTTTGCCGGTAAAACCTGTAAAGCGGCTTTCCGAACCCCCGCAGAAGGGTGTTTCAATGCTTCCACAGCCACGTTGAAAGCTTCTGAATCTGAACCTTTCAAAAGATTAAGGCCCTGTAATGTCCACAGTGCATGAATCGCAGGAGCATTGATGCCCAACTCGTCCACAGTTTTGTCTTTGATGAGCTTGTAAAGCTCCGGTGCTATCGCTGTATTTTTATCTTCTACAATTAGTCGTTGCGCGGTCATCCTCCAGAACATGTTGTCGCTAACCAAACCCAGCAGCAGGGATGCATTGTCTTTTCTATTCAGGGATTTGAGCGGGGCTGGTTTTGCGTTGTTGTAAACAACCCTATAAATCCTGCCGTGTGTTCGGTCTCTTAAGGGATTGATATAGGCGTTTCCTTTTCCGTTTTCAAATCCCGGCGGAGTAGGGTTGTGCTGGATAATGAAGTTGTACCAGTCTAGAACCCAGACTGCGCCGTCAGGGCCAACCTCGGTTTGCACAGGTCCAAACCACTCATCAGCGCTCGCTACAAAGTTCCATCCGTCTTTTTCTGCAAAACCTGATCCGGAAGGTTCTAATATGGCCTCGTGCACTACGCGACCGGTGGGCTCATTCACAAAAGCGATTTTATTCCAGTATCTTTTAGGGAAGTTTCTTGCGGTGTAAAGACTATGGCCCGCCGCTGCAGTAAAGCCGTTAAATACGTCCACCTGACGGAGGTTTTTAGTCACTACGTGCATCGCATAATGCCCGTCAATCTTATCGATGGATTTATCGGCCGGTTGTTTGATCCTGTCCAGGTAGCTAAAAGGGATACCCAGGAAAGCGCTATGGGTGTTGTTGGCCGTGGATAGGAATATGTCATTGTTTTCAGAAAAGCCAAGACCCCATGTGTTGTTACTGGTGGCGCCCATAAATTCAATGTTTTTTCCGTCTACATCAAACCGATAGGCGCCCTGGTTGAATTTGGTAGATCCGTGAAAGCCTGAATAGCCGACTGTACCCCAGATCTTATTGTCAAAGCCATAGTGAAGACTTGACGGTCCGGCATGGGTATCGTAGGTACCCCAGTTGACCATGATCTTCTCGCGCACGTCCGCTTTGTCATCCCCGTCGGTATCTTTCAGGAAAATAAAGTCAGGTGCCTGAGCGATGATCACTCCACCGTTTGCAAAAACGATGCTGGTGGGAATGTTGAATTTGTCCGCAAAGATCGTGAACTTGTCAGCCTTGCCATCACCATTGGTATCCTCGCAGATTTTGATCCTGTCCTGTCCTTCACCCTTTACATCTCTCACCGTGTTTGGGTAATCTACCGTTTCTACGATCCACAACCGGCCGCGTTCATCCCAAGCCATCGCAATAGGCTTTAAAATATCAGGTTCTGATGCGAAAAGTTCCATTTTAAAATCTACTGGAATCTGGGTCATCAGTTGAGATTCATTTGGGTTCAGTGCAGCCTGCAACTGAAAGCCTCCGGGTCTTTTTTCATAGTTAGGTAACTTGGCATCAGAATAGAGAGGGGCAGGTTTAGGCAGTTTATTCCACTCTTTTTTTGCCACATTATTTACCGCCCAAAGTACGCCATTCTGCAGCAATTTCAGGAAGTTGGGGTTTCTCCAGGTACGCTCGTCATGTCCGTATGCTGTGTAAAACACATTACCCTTGCCATATTTTTTTACCCAGGTATAGGGCTCATGATGGTCTCCCTCTACGCGTTCTGTAAGTACGTGAATATCTTTAGCCAGCTTATCATGAACATAAGTCTCGTCCCAGGTAGTAAAATCTGTGACCTCTTTCATGGCCGGATGTTTCTTATCTGTTATGGTGCTGGTGAATTCGCCTGTTCCATGTGTTTTGAATTGGCCGCCAACCATATCGATATAGGCTGGTGAATTTTGGAAGCACCAGGAGGCGCAGTGCACAGGGATGAAACCTTTACCGCTTTTCACAAAATCCAGTAAAGCTTTTTCCTGTGTGGGAGTAATCTGGTCGTGGTTGGCATAAATCATTAAGCCATCGTATTTGGCCAGGTTTTCCTGGTTCAGATCATTTGGATCTGTGGTATAGGAAATATTGATCCCATTTTTGAAAAAATCCTGTGAGATGATCTCTGCGAATTTTTCAGAGTTGTGATTTTTAGCCTGGTGGCCGAGTAAGAGGATCTCCAGGCGCCGGCCCTGATCTTTGCTGATTATGCTGCCTTTAATGCTGATCATCGCGACCACGAAAAGTGAGGCGAGTATAAAGTATTTTTTCATTTGTTAGTTGATTTGTGTGGTGGTTGATTTTATTTGAACAGTAATTGAGAAAAGTTATACAGGTCTTTTTTCCAAACCAGGAAATCGTGCTTGCCAGGAGCTTTGTAATAAATGTGGGTGATGCTGTTTTTAGCCAGATATGCAGCCGTCCTTTCGCTGATGTGGATCAGGTTATCCTCGGTGCCGCAGGAGATCCATAGCAACCGGAGGTTTTTTTGTGCAGCATTAACATCTGGCACCAGTGCCTCCGGCTGTTTGGTATTGGGAGCTGAAGAAAAACCGCCGACCCAGGCGAATTTGTCCAGGTTGCCCAGTCCAAAGTTCAGGGACTGACCACCACCCATAGATAGGCCGGCGATTGCACGCTGCTTCCTGTCTTTGATAACCGAATAGCGCTGCTCTATAAAAGGGATCAAGTCATTTAAGAGATCCTTTTCGAATGTTGCAAATGCAGCTACCTTATCTGCCGCCATCACGTTTCCCGTCGGCCGGTCATCTGTCATTGCCCTGCCGTTGGGCAAAACGACGATCATTGGCGCAAGCTTTTTATCGGCATAGAGGTTGTCCAGGATGCGCTCCGGATTTCCATTTCTCAGCCATTCGTATTCATCCCCACCAATCCCATGCAAAAGATAAAGCACAGGATATTTTTTTTGCTGTGAATATCCAGGGGGAAGATAAACGATTGCTCTTCGAGTGGTTCCAACTGTTTTGGATATATAACTGATGGTATCCAGGTTACCATGCTGAATCTCGACGCGAAATACGTCAAATCCTTCCGGTGGTAATCCGGGTTGCTGGGCATAAATGGTTTTTACCAAACTCAGCTGTATTATCAAAAGTAAAATCAATTTTTTCATCTGTATATTTTCTATTATAACATTCATTTAAAACCTGATTACATTCCAGTACGCAGTTTTGGGCTGCAAATCTTTATCAAATAACAAGGGATAGTTCTTACGCCCGCGAACCGGAAAATTATCCAGCCAGCTGTAACGGTCGGAGAGGTTCCAGAAAGTTACACCTGTTAAAGCTCCTTTATGTTGCCGGAAAATGCTGAAGAATTTTCCATACTGTTCTGCTTGTTGCCGTTGCAGCTCCGCGTTAAATGCAGTATTAGATGCTGCGCCAGCCTGCTCCGGAATATTCCCGTCAGTGTAAATGGAAACATCAAGTTCAGTCACCTGCACTTTAATCCCAAGTGAAGCATACTGGCTAATGGCCTGTTTGAGCATTTCTTCTGAGGGATCTTTTACTGACCAATGTCCCTGCAGGCCCACTGCGTGCACAGGGACACCCGCATCCCTGAGTTTTTTTAGTAATGTATAAATCCGCTGCCTTTTCTCCGGGTATTCTGTATTATAATCGTTATAAAAAAGCACTGCTTTAGGATCAGCCTGGTGGGCATATTCAAAAGCCTTTGCGATATAGTCCTCTCCGCAGATCTTGTACCATAGGGAGTTGCGTAAAAACTCCTTTGGGTTATCCGATACCGCTTCATTGACTACATCCCAGGCATAGATTTTTCCTTTGTAGCGGCCCACTACCGCATAAATATGTGCTTTTAGCCGTCCGAGTAAAACCTCTTTTGTTACCTGATTTCCTAGACTATCAACAAACATCCATTTTGGTGCTTGAGTATGCCAGCATAAATTGTGTCCCCTTACTTTAAGACCATTTGCAGTAGCGAAATCAACAATGGCGTCAGCGCCTTCCCAGTTGTAGCGATGTTCTTCCGGATGGATCGGCCCCATTTTCATTGCATTCTCGGCTGTCAGGCTATTAAAATGCTTCAATATAAATTTGCGCTGGGCGGAATCTTCCAACTGCCTTGGCGTAACCGCAACGCCAATCGGGAAAAAGTTCTTATAATAGTCTTTTAGCCCTTTTTTATCTTCCTTTGGTTGTTGCGCAGACAAGTTGCCGGAAATGAAAAATAGAGCCAGCCCACATACCAGGAATGATAACTTAATTTTTATCAGTGTTCTCCGTTTCATATTCTATTACCTAATTGCAATCGATTGCTTTTTTGGTGTGTTTAATCCTTCTTTTTAATATACTTGTCTAGAAGGGGTTTATGTTTGGTTTTATCTTTGTGCTGGTTAAAGCATCTCGAACTCAAAAATACGCGTGTTTAGTTGTTAAAATTAGACAAAAACAGACTAATTTTTTTCTAAAACAGATTTATAGAAATTTATTACATTAGATTATGATCAAGCGTATACTTACTCATAATTTTTCACTGCTCAATGTGGATGCGGTGAAACTTGATTCCCGGTGGAACTATAAAAACGTCGTGAGTCCTTACCACCGGATATACTATATAGCGGGTGGGGAGGGGGAGATCTCCCATTTCGAAAAGAAACTCAAACTCGAAAGCGGATATTTGTATATTATACCAAGCTTTACTTTATGTAACCTGGTCTGCAACGGCTCGCTGGACCAGTATTTTGTGCAGTTCTTTGAGGAATCGTCGGGCGGAATATCGCTGTTTGCTGAAAACAGATCTATTTTCAAGGTTCCCGCAATGGAAATTGACATACTCAACTTTAAGCGTCTTTTCCTGATCAATCCCGGACGTGGTATTAACCGGTCTGATGATCCAAAGATTTATGAGAAGGACGTCTATTATCAGGAATACCAGGAGCTGAACCACCAGCAGAATACCGCGCAGTTTTTGGAGACTCATGGTATCTTACTTCAATTGATGGCAAGATTTTCGGGGCCTGAAATCATTTCCCAAAGAGAGCGGCAGCAAATTCCAATAAAAATTCTGGATACCATCAGTCATATTGTGGTCAGTCTACATCTCCCGTTGTCAGTGACATCACTTGCCGCCCGGATACATCAGAATTCAGAATATTTCTCCAGGCTATTTCAGCAATATACCGGATCCCGCCCTTTAGCCTACATAACTGAAAGACGAATTGAGCGTGCCCAGTACCTGATCATGACCAGCAATTCTAAATACGCGGACATAGCGCAGCAAACCGGTTTTGAAAATCTTTCTCACTTCTCCAGGACGTTTAAAAAAATCACGAGCATGAGCCCTGGTGAATATAAAAAGAAATACTCGGCCCAGAGTTAGGGTACTTGTATCCATTTGAATATCAAAGGAAACCTTTCATGGAGGAAGGAATTTTAAATAACAAGCATCTTTAACGCAAGCACATGTTTGCAAATCCCTCTCTTACCCTGATAGGTCGTAAACCATTCACAAGTACACCTATCTCCATTCTTATCCAGTACCACTTTGTGCACTACACCTGAACCTTTTACATTTGCTTCTACATAACCATCCCTTTTTTCTACAATGGTGACATCTGAATTTTCAATCAGCTTCTTAGCATTCTTAAGTCTGGGGTTCAAACTCAGGATTCTTTCTGTTTTAAATGGAAGTTGTCGGTAAAAGTGACTGCGATTAACCACGTCATAACCCAGCAAACCGATAGAGGACAAACTTGATGTCAGGTGATCCATTGTGCCGAAGTCAATATCATGCTCAATAGACAGCAAGGTAGGATCAAAGGTTTCATTAGACTTCAGCAAACTGTTTAACCCATACATCCATTCAACGGGGAGGTTTTCTGTCATGTGTTCCAGGGCTTTTCCTTCTCCGGAAAATCCGCGGTAAGCATCTGGCGAAAATGCCATCAGCAATTGCATTTTACCAAATTCACATACTACCGCACAGGTTTCGCAGTCTGCAGATTCATAAATAAATATTTTATCCACTATGGCCAGAATGCCTTCCAGCAATCGCAGCCTGTGTATACCACCAATGCGTACGCCATCGGTAGTTGCAAGGGTCGAAAACATGAATTTACCTGCCCTTTTGGTGATAAAGAAATCTCCTTTCACGCTCCCTTTCGGTAGAGTTTGGAAAAGCTGTATAGTCTGGATTTTGTTTAGTTCAAATTTAAGGTCCATATCTGCCAGATAAAGCTGTACACTGGTTAATCCTTTTATCCAGCGCATTGGCAAGGTTACCTTTTTCTCTGTCACTTTCGCGTTGGCCGTAATCACCTGCATGTCCTGCTGACCTACAGCGAGTGTTACTTTCTCATTCTTCTGGATACTGTTTAGCGCATTGAGCATCGGGTCATTAAAATCGACATTTGTTGTGCCATTAGCGATAAACTCTCCATCGATAGCTTCAGGCTTCATATCAAGCCTTACGTAAACCCCATTACAGGAAGAGAAGCCTTCAAAGCGGATTCTTTCTGTTCCTGCAGAAACAATAGGATCGCGCAGGCTTGGTGGTATAGGGCCAAAGCTTGAACGGACCACTTTGGCAATCGTACTCCAGCATTTTGCCGTTACATAAGGATCGGTTAAACTGCCCCAAAAGAAACAGGGAATATTGTTTACGGTTTCTATTTCTGTCTGATGGGCAAGCACCAGACTACTTATGCCTTTAGTTTTTGTATAGGTCGAAATGCTTTTATATTGAACTTGTAAATCCGTCATCTTGGTCTATTTAATGATTTGTTTTATCAACGCCTTTAGTGCAGCATTGTCTTTCCATTTGTTGTAAAAAGCGATTGATGTGGCTGAAGGTTGTTGATTTGTTTTGTACAACACATCAATGTAATGTTCTACTATTTTCTTAAAATTAACTGGCAGCTTTTCTACATTAGCCATATGTTTAAAAATGCCTTCCAGCAATTGCAGATAGGCAGAATTGTGCAATGCAGATACATCTTTTAAAGTACCGAGGCTATCTGCCAGCCGTAAAAAAGCACCGTATTTATTTGAAGAAAGATAGCCAAGCTTCCCGGCTAGTAATTCCATATCTACAGCCTGCTGCTCTATGAGGTTGATGAGTACTTCCGAAGCCATTAACCGGATATCTTTCTTGCTTTGAAAAAAGGTGCAGGCAAATATCAGCATCGCCAGATCAGAAAAGGGGAAGCCGCCATTGTTCAGCAGGTTTAAAAATCCCTTCAGTTCTTTTCCTCCTTTATCCGCGTAGGTACAAGAAGAGTTGATCAGGAAACAACACAAGGCATCTGCATTTTGTGGCATCAGACTATGCCAGTAGTATACATTTCCCTCACTAGTCATATTATATTCCCATGTGCTATTTTTGCCATAGATATCCAGGCCGTACAAACAATAATCAGGTACATTCTGGTATCCCGAAGCATGGAAACTGAGTTCATACCAGGAAGGTGACCTTTCTTGTTGCTTAGTCTGGTAGTTCACATATTCATTCCATTTCTCTTTAATCTCTAGCTTTGGTACGAAAGGAGCAACCACAAAAGGATAGTCTTTCATGTATGTATTTTCAAACTGCGGAAAAGTTTCCTGAGGATAATAAGTTCGGGCGGCAACACTCTTTATGCCTTTATAGTCAGTATCAGTATCACCGGTTACTTTAGAAACCAGTTTACCTATTAGGGACTCATTTTTAAAAGTAATCTCTTTTGTAGTTCCAAGGCAAAATGCCATAAGGTTCTTTAGTTCACCGGTAAGTTGTTTTAATAAGGGGATGGCCTCATCTGTTTGTTCGCGTGGCATCCTGCCAATGGCAATGTTCAGGTCAAGATAATTGATTTTTATGTTGTTCTGTTGCCTGGCAATCAGCCTTTCCATTAAAACTTTTGGTGCAATCCAATAAGGTTTATGTGTTGGAAATGAAAGCATTGGCAGATTTAGGTTGCTATTGATTTGCTCCTGTGCAGCATACAACATAGGCTTGATCAGCAATAAAGTCTTCGTTTTGTGATAAGCAACATCCTTTATCTTAAACTGATACTTCATATCATACATCTTTTGTTGCAGAAAAACACTGGTGTAAGCTTTATGGATGCTTTCAAAATATTTCTTTTCCAGCTGCTTTTTATAAGGGTCCAGCTGTATGGAGTAATCGTCAGGAAAGAGTTCTTTTTGGGTGATGTAAGTATTCAGTAAAAGTTCGGTGTCCAAAACTTCGTCTGAATTGATGAAGCTTCCAAACAGATAAACAATATCGTTCCAATCTTTGGGGAGCACAACTTCTTCCAGTAATACTTTTTTTGTTGTCGGGGTAAATCGATAGGTTTCTGTTAAGTCGGCATATTCAATCTGAGTACCTTTGGGTAGCCAATCACTCAAACTCAAGGGTATATTTCCCTGCATCAGGGAAGTGTAACCTGCCAGTTTTTCCAGTAGATCCTTGTCTTTAACAGGTGCAATTTTCAATAATACCTTGGTCGCTCTTTCCTGTAGATTAAGGTCTGGTATTACATACACATCTGCGATCAAAGTACTGATCTTTTTATTCAGTTTGGGGTAAAGCTTGTTCAGCTTTTCTAAAACCGGAAGTGCAATCTTAATCGCAGCTTTGTAGTCATTTGCCATCATAACAGGCTCCAACCAATCCAGAAAAGATGTAATGTTGAATTTTTTGTGGTCATACATTTTTTTTACCAGGTCGATCGCAAAATTCACTACGGGTGCATAGGGATAGTGTAGACAGGCAAAAATGTTTTCCTGGTGTAGGATCAGTTCTTCAGCCTCGGAGTTTAAATCAGCGAGCCTTTTTCTAAAGAAAGACTTGAGGTTGTTATTCCAGTCTTTGGTTTGTATCAGGATCGTTTCTGATATAAATTGCTTGCGGTCCAGTTTACCTTCCTGCAATAAAGTATCATAAATAATTTCCCAGGCGCTAAACATGTTATATGCTTGGCTATCATTATCGCGGAAATGTACATTATGTAGGTTGGTTTCGTAGTTAAACAATTCAGGAATATCGCGTTCGTAAGCCAGCTTGTCGTTGGTGACATAGCTTATGTATTCTCTCATTTTAATCTTTGAGTTCCATTGGTGAAAGCTTCCAATGACAAATGCATACAGTTCGGGCGACCAGCTTACAAATCCCTGGCTTTCCAGGAACCGCAATGCCAGATAGTCAAAGTTCATCCATTCATTTCTTCGGGATTTTTCCAATATAAAGTCTGCTATCCAACCAGGTGATGCCCACTGGAGCACAGCTAAAATTTCCGGTTCTTCAGCTCTGTTTAATAGCTCGAATACCTCATCCCAGGGAATTATATCAGTTTTGTTGAACAAGGCTACGGCACTGAGTACAATGATTTCCTTCTGGTGGGCATCGCCACGTACACCCCATTGTGAATGGCTTGTAGTTGCCGGTTTGGCGCCGGGCTCCTTACTGAGGTCAATAAAGTCCATCCAGTAGCGTTTGTTTTTCCTGACCTGTTTTTTTAATGCTTCAATATTACCCTTTGCATGTTCTTTTAAAAAGGGTAGGAGCTCAGTAACCTTTCGAGACTTTACTAGTTCATCATAAATGTCAAGGATCTCATTGATATTAGTCGATGATACGTTCTTGCTATTTGTAACTTTTTGACTGGTTACAACCTCTCCGCTCTCAGAATAGCCTTTTTTTATTTTTTCATTCAATAACTTCTCAGCTACTTTCAGGCATTCATCCCCGTCAGTAAAAGTTTTGGTTTGTGAGATTCCGCTTGTTCCGTTTCTGCCATAGGTAACCGTGTATTCGGAACCGTTTACTTCAATTTGCCAGAATTTATCTGAGTTTCCATCAATGTATTTAAGGTGTTTTCTCATATTTCCATTTTACGCCAGTTAACACCAGAAATAGAGTTTCGAGGATTAAGAGCGTTATAAGTTTGTAATGGCAATTTAAAACTTATTTATCATTTATTCAGCCTAATGGTTTAGGTATGTGTTCGTTGTTACCATGAGTTTTCTTTCTTTACCAATTAGTATTTCTAATATAAGCATTACTCATATTTTAACATCAATATTAGAACGTTAATTCAAAAACTGTTCTTTGTATTCCATTGGGGTAAGCCCTACTTCTTTTTTGAACAGGCGGGTAAAGTATGGAGGGTTTTCGAAACCCAGTTGATAGGCAGTTTCAGCAATTGTGTTGTCATTGCTGATGAGTAAGTTTTTAGCCTCTTCAATCAGAAAGATATGGATATGGTCTAATGCAGTTTTTCCTGTTTCCTGTTTGAGCAGGTCACTCAAATACCTGGCTGAAGTGTTCAACTGACCGGCCATATATTTTACGCTTGGCAGACCTTCATTTTTGAGCTGACCGCTTTCAAAATAAGTATTTAATATTCCCAAAAACTTCGAAGTGATTGTTCCCGACAATACATCTCGGTTTAAAAATTGTCGTTTATAAAACCTTTGCGCATATTTTAAGATTGAGTCAATGTGGGTCATCATGATGTCTTTAGTATATTCATCCTGATTATTGTTGTATTCCGTCTGAATTTTATGGTACAAATCCCTGATAATGTCTTCTTCTTTGGGCGATAAATGTAAAGCCTCGTTTACTTCGTAGTCGAAATAACCATATTTCTTGATCTCCGAATGAAGCGCATGGTTCAGCAGGAAATCCTCGTGTATATAAATGATAAATCCCTCTTCTTCCAGTTCGATGTTTTCTAGCTTTATAATTTGCCTTGGCTTGATAAACGACATGGAACCATTGTCATGATCATACTTTGTTTTACCATATAAAAAAGTACCCGATTTCATTTTTTTTAAGGCGATCATATAGAAGTCGCAGGTAAATTCTGTGTAGGCAAGTGTGCAACTATTTAACTCAGTACAGGTAATCAGGCTAAGTAAAGGGTTTTCCGGTTGTGGGAAGCCATTTAATTTGTACAGTTCGCTGATGGTTTTGAAATGTTTCATGATTGTTATTCTACAAAATAAGAAAAACCCAGGTGATTAACACCTAGATTTTTCTTAAATGACTTAATTTGGTTTTTGTTATCCGTGGGCGGCCACAGATACCTCGTTCCATTGTTCCCATTGCGCTAAGCGATCAGCATAAACCTGACTTACCCATGGCAGTGCCGTTTTACCAAGGAAAACGCGTAAGGGTGGATTTTCAGCATCTACCACTTTCACGATGGCTTCTGCTGTGGCATCTGGATTACCAAAGGGCATGTTTTGCAGTTGTTCATACACTACAGCACGCAATTCATCATAAGCAGGGATGGTTTTGCTATGTACTGCAGAAGGGCCTGCCCAATCTGTGCTATAACCTATTGGTTCCACCAGGGTGGTATGTATTCCGAAACTTTTAATTTCGGCTGCCATCGATTCGCTGATAGCCTCAACAGCCCATTTGGAAGCATTGTAAAGACCTAAATTGGGTATTGCGGCTATGCCAAGGACACTTGATACCTGTATAATGTGTCCGCTTCCCTGTTTTCTCATTAAAGGAATGGCGGCTTGGGAAACCCATAGTGTACCAAAAACATTGGCTTCAAATTGATCACGGGCTTCCTGTTCGCTTGCTTCTTCGATGGTGCCAAACAAGCCATAACCTGCGTTGTTGATCACTACGTCTAACTGTCCAAAATGCTGATGCGCTCTATTGATGACCTCAAAACTTTGTGTTCTATTGGTTACATCCAGCTGGAGCGGAAGAATTGAATTGCCGTAGGAGGTTACCAAATCACTTAACGATTCTATATTTCTTGCTGTTGCAATAACGTTATCACCACGTTCCAAAAATGCTTCTGCCCATATTCTTCCAAAACCCCGGGAAGCTCCTGTAATTAAAATTGTCTTTTTCATTTTTCCTTCTATTTAATAATACCCCAAAATTAGGGTAGATGTACTGTTTAGCACTTATACAGAAGGAGGAATGTATGATACATTTTAACGGTCGGATGTGAATTTAGATATCACCTCATCTGTTTCGTATTGGCTGGCGGATTGAATAAGTCTTTTTTTAATTCTGGAAGCCAGGTTTCGCGGTGCCAGTACTTTCATGCATTCACCAAAGCCGAGAATTTCCCTTTCCAGTTCAAAGTTTAATACCACATCAATTCTAAAGATCAGACCATCAGGATCCTCTTTCAACACTTGCTGACTATGATGCAATGGCTTAGTTAGTATATAGGGCGCATTTTGTTTATTTATTTTTAAAATGACTTTATGCGGCCGATCTTTTTCAGATTTAGTTACCCCAATCAGGTCTTCAAAATAACGTTCAAAATCTACCCCTTTATATTCAACATAGGGTTCATTTGGGAGTTCCTGAAATTCGATGATCCGATCAAGAGCGAGCGTAAGCAATTGCGCTCCCTTCCTTTTCTTTACAATAACAAACCATCTATTTCTGTATTCTTTTAAAAGATATGGAAAATAAATACTCTGACTAGCTTGTAACGCTTTAAAGGACCGGTAACCAATCAGCAGTGACTTTTGTTGAAGAATAGCCTGATAAAGCGGGTTGATATATTCCAATCCCCGTAGCTGCTTATTACTTTCAAATTGAATATAATTCTTACTGGCGTTGGTGGATTTATAAAGGTTGTTTTCCAGTTTGGCAATCATATCGCTCATTTCATCAAAATAATTAAAGCCGTTGAACTGCTTGAGCACTCCAACAATTTCTTTCATTTTCTCTACATCACCGGAATTGATCGGAACCTTGGTAATGCTATAAGCTAAATCGCTATAACTATAGAATTTCCTGTCAGTAACAACAATTGGTGCATTGTACCCGAGTTTATCACTGCGCATCAATTGAATGTCGGCCTGAATGGTACGTTTGCTTACACCAGATGTAATCCCTTCATATTCGTATAGTCTGGAAGCTACTTTCTCGATGATATCATCGAGCGTCCATTTTCTAAATCTATTTTTCAAGCACTCATCAATGGTTTTATATCGAATTAAGGCAAGTTTATTTATTGACATAACACATTTAAGGGGTTAAAAAACAAAATTGGTATTAGATAAAGATATGAAATGAAATTAGCTACGCAATAGAATTGCGTAGCTTAAATAGAAAAGTACAAAAAAGAAGACTGACGTAAATTAATTGAACTGAATTACAGTAACATATAAATAATTTAAGATTTATTTTTCATTGCGCAAATATGCTGCGTAGTAGCTCATGCATCTTTGTAATGTCAATAGCAAGACAGGTTCTTTGAAAAAACAAAACGTACGAAAGTACATTAAGATATTCCCGAAAGGGAATGACAATCGAAAGGATAAACATCCACAGTTGGGAGTTTCTAACGGCTCTGAAGTATTGTGCTGTTCAGTGGCAATATTCTGATGTTTAAAATGGTTGACTGTCTAATTTGTGTGTCGCAGGTTCGAATCCTGCTCCTGGTCAAACAGGATAACTCAGGGGTAGAGTAACAAACCAATTGCAGGTTCGAATCCTGCCTCCAGAGTATGGAGTAGCAAAATGGTAATGCACCGGATTAAGGTTCCGAAAAAAGAAGGGATACTTTTCAAATGTCCCATTATCAAAAGCACCAAGAAAGGCATTCCGCATGATGGAAATAACGCTCCATCCATCGAGCAGTTTGATTTATGCTTTGCAGGTCCAACATAGAAAGGCAGATTTTTCTGCAACTATCGGTTCTTCGAAAGATCAAAAACGCTCTCAACGCTCTCAACGTTCTCAGCGAGATCTTTAAAGAATAAAATAGTTGCTTTAAAAGAAACCGAGTATCATTTGTACCTCCGTATGAAACAGATGAATGCCTTTTGAACGTGCTTTATTAAAAAGAATAAAATCGACGCAGGAAGGAGCAGATCAATAAAGCTGATATCTCTCCTTCCTTAAGTCAGGAATAACTATAGTAACCAACTAAAATTAAAATATGAAAAGAGTAATGATCAATACCAACTCTGTGGGGTTGGTTTACAGAAAAAATGAATTTAAACGTGTATTGACTACCGGAAACCACTGGTTGGGTTTTGGAGAGTCAGTAATCACTTATGATATGGCAAAAACATTCATTGCCTCTATAGAACTAGATATTTTGTTATTAAACAAAGATTTTGAAGAATTGGTAACTACCATAGAGGTGGCAGACAACGAATTAGTACTTGTTTATCAAAATAAGAATTTTAAAGAGGTATTGACTGCAGGAAAATATGCATTCTGGAAAGGTTTAAACAAATATTCATTTGTTACAGCCAATTTGGATAACTACGAAATTGCAACGGAAATTGATAAAAATACCTTAGAAAAGTCACAGTTATCAGTTTATATCAGAGTTTTCAAAGTAGAAAATTATGAACAAGGATTGCTGATGGTCGACGGTGTTTTTGAAAAAGCAATAGAACCAGGTAATTACATATTCTGGAAGAACAGAACTGTAATCCAGGTTTTAAAGACAGATATGCGTCAATTGAATATGGAAATCATCGGACAGGAAATCCTGACCAAAGACAAAGCACAATTGCGCATCAATTTCAGCATACAATACAAGGTTGCTGATCTGATGAAAGCTTTGTTGAAAAATAAAGAGTTCGACAAGCAATTGTATGTCAGCATTCAATTGGGTTTAAGGGAAATCGTTGGAAAAATGACTTTCGATGAACTCATGGAAAATAAAGACAAGATCTCTGAAAGCATATTGAACACTTGCGCAGGCAAAGCTGAAGGTTTAGGGGTGAAATTGATAGACTGCGGGGTAAAAGACATCATATTACCAGGAGACATCAAGGAAATCATGAACCAGGTATTAATTGCCGAAAAAAGAGCACAAGCCAATTTAATCACACGTAGAGAGGAAACCGCGTCTACCAGAAGTTTGTTAAACACGGCAAAGTTAATGGAAGACAATGCGATGCTCTACAAATTGAAAGAAATGGAATATGTAGAAAAGATCGCAGAAAAGATCAACACCATCAGCTTATCCGGAAGCGGACAGATCGTTGATCAATTGAAACAAATATTTGTAAAATAGGTAAGGCCTGGCCTTACCTTTAAAAGAACGAAAATGAAAACAAGGATACTTAATCAACTTCAAGAAATAGAAAAAAACCATCAACTCAGGATACTTTATGCCTGTGAATCTGGAAGTAGGGGTTGGCAATTCCCGTCTCCAGACAGTGATTTTGACGTGCGGTTTATCTATATAAGGTCGGCGAATTTCTATTTATCGGTTGCAGAAAAACAAGACCACCTTGGATTTCCAATAAATGAGGAGCTTGACATCTATGGTTGGGACCTAAAAAAGGTTTTGCAATTGACTGGAAAATCAAACACCACGCCTTTTGAATGGCTTCAATCTCCTATTGTTTACCGTAAGGTCGAAGGCTTTAGATCTGAACTATGGCGATTATGCCAACATTTCTTTTCTCAGAGGGTAAATGCCCATCATTACCTTGGCATAGGAAAAGCTGCGATGAGCACCACTGTTAACAACAACGAGATCAGCATAAAAAAATTATTTTACGTGCTGCGTCCACTGCTTGCAGCAAAATGGTGCCTCGAAAAAAATGAGATCGCTCCAATGACAATAGATCCTTTAATGGAATTATTGCCTCAAAACCTGAGGGAAATCGTTCAGGATCTGGTTATATTTAAGTCGACTGCAGTTGAGGCTTTGGCTGTGAAAATCGATGAGGACTTAAAGGACTGGATCGAAAGGGAATTTGAACTTTGTAGTAAAGCAGTTAAAATAACAGAAAAAACGAAATTCGATTTAGGTCTGCTGGATACATTCTTTTTGAAAATGATCAAAGCTTATGACAATTAAAGAAATAAAAGATAAAGGATTACTACTTTTTGAATGTATCAGTGGAAGCCGTGCCTATGGCCTTGCTACCTCAAAATCAGATACCGATTTAAAGGGTGTGTTCTATTTGCCACGCTCAGAATTTTATGGACTCAGCTATATTCCTCAAGTCAGTAATGAAAGTAATGATGAGGTGTATTATGAGCTAGGCAGGTTTATGGATCTATTGATCAAAAGCAACCCCAATATCCTTGAAATGCTGGCTAGTCCGGCAGAGTGCATACTGTACAAGCACCCTTTAATGGAAAGGCTAAACATAAAGATGTTTCTGTCAAAAAACTGTAAAGAGACCTTTAGTGGCTACGTAATAACACAAGTAAGAAAAGCAAAAGGCTTAAAAAAGAAAATCGTAAATCCGATGCCTCAAAAAAGAGCTTCTGTATTAGATTTTTGTTATGTGCTGGAGGGCTATACTTCGGTAAGTCTCAAATCGTGGTTAGAAAAAAGGAACTATAGCCAGGAGCGATGTGGCCTGGTTAATATTCCCCATGCAAAAGGATTGTTTGCCTTATTTTATGATGCTGAAAGTAAATTTCATTATAAAGGGGTAGCAGTAAACGAGGCTGCAAATGAGGTTTCGCTATCATCTGTACCAACGGAGGAGCAGGAAATTGGTTATCTATCTTTCAATGCAGAAAGTTATTCCATGTACTGCAAAGAATTTAAGGAATACTGGGATTGGGTGGATAAGCGAAATGAAGATCGGTATACGGACAACAAACAGCATGGCAAGGACTATGATGCAAAAAATATGATGCATACGATCAGGCTCCTTCAGGTTACTGAAGAGCTTTTGAAAACCGGAGAATTACGTGTAAACCGACCAAACCGGGAAGATTTACTAGCTATCCGATCAGGAAAATTTGAATACAGTGTCTTACTTGCACAGGCTGAAGCGCTTATACAAAAAATAGATTTAGCCTATGAGCAAACTATACTTCCTGAAACCATTGATCACCAACACCTGGAAAACATCCTTATTGAAATGAGGACTGAACTTTATTAAAAAACAATGAAAACAAAAATAAACGGAAACGACCTGCCAGAAGCAGGTTGTACTCCAGAAAAGAAACTAATGGAAAACGCCCTACCATATACTTTATATGGAGCTGAGCACATTGAAGAAGGTGCCAGAAAACAAATGGACATTGCGATGAAACTACCGGTAGCGGTAGCCGGAGCACTGATGCCAGATGCGCATCAAGGTTATGGCTTGCCAATTGGCGGCGTTTTAGCGACGCGTAATGCAATTATTCCCTACGGTGTGGGCGTTGACATTGGTTGCCGGATGGCACTTTCTATATTTGACATAACAGAGGCTTATTTTCATGAAAATGAAGCGAAATTTAAAAGGGAACTGATTGCTCATACCAAGTTTGGTGCAGGACATGGGTTTCACGGACGATATAAATCTGATCACGAGGTCTTAATTAGGGATGAATTTAACCTAACACCCTTCATAAAGAATCTTCATGATAAAGCCTACTCACAACTGGGAAGCTCTGGAGGTGGAAACCATTTCGCGGAATGGGGGATTATTGAGTTTGAAAAAAGAGATGGGGTCTTGAATATTGAAAAAGGTAGCTATCTCGCTTTACTAACTCACTCCGGATCACGTGGATTCGGGGCAACTCTAGCCGGTTATTACACCAAACTAGCTAAAGAAAGCTGCAAATTACCAGTTGAAGCCATAAATCTAGCTTATTTAGACATGAATACCGAAGCCGGTCAGGAATATTGGCTGGCGATGAATCTGGCTGGAGATTACGCTTCTGCCTGTCACGAAATCATCCATAACAAACTGAGTAAAGCAATAGGAGCCCAAGTATTTGCAAAGGTTGAAAACCACCACAACTTTGCCTGGAAGGAAACCTGGAACGGCGAGGAAGTTATTGTTCATAGAAAAGGTGCTACACCAGCGGGCAAAGGAGTGATGGGAATTATTCCCGGCTCGATGACGGCCCCAGGCTTTCTGGTTAGAGGCAAAGGTATTTCTGATGCGATTAACTCAGCTTCGCACGGTGCCGGCAGACAAATGAGTCGTTCAAAGGCCATCAAAAGCATCACTAAGGATGAAATGCGGACTGTATTGAAAGACCATAACGTAACTTTAATCGGTGCAGGTTTAGATGAGGCTCCTATGGCTTACAAAGACATCAACCTGGTAATGGAGGCTCAAAAAGATCTGATTGATGTAGTCGCTAAATTTACACCTAAAATGGTAAGAATGGCCGATGATGGTAGTCGTGAAGATTAACAATCAATCCGTTAACTTTTATTCAGCTTAATGAGCCACTGTCTGATATAAATTCCGGCTGGTATAAGCATGGTCGATGGCCATTGTCCTGAAGCCGAGGCGCCGGGTAAAAGCAGTGCGGTCGTTTCTTTTTTATCGGTCAGGTTCCAATTGGCAAAACTCAGCTTGTGCTGTTCCATCCAATTCACCCATTTATCGCTTTTTTGCTGATCAAAGATGCCGTTTCCATTAGCTTCTCCAACACCCCATTCGGTCACCATAACAGGAAGTCCAAGACTAAGCGCGTCATCTGCTTTCTTCATCAATTTCTCCTGATGATCAGGATCAGATGCGTAGAAATGAAATGAATAAGCAATGTTTTTGAACCCTTTAATGGGGTCTTTTGCCGCTATGTCGATATCCTGATCCCAGTTGGGGCTGCCAACTACAATAATGTTTTCCTTATCATTTTTACGTATGTCGGCGATAACTTCCAAGGCATAAGCTTTTACCTCTTTCCAGGCTATGCGCTCAGGTTCATTCCATATTTCATAAATAACATTAGGAACACCTGAATATTTTGCCGACATTTTTTTAAAAAAGGATTTGGCTTCCTTTATATTCACATTAGCATGGTGATCGTGCCAGTCTATTAAAACATATATCCCTTCTTTTAACGCTGCATCAATAACTGCTGTAATGAGTTTTTCCTGACCGATGGGATCTTTCAAATACCCGCCGTTGGGTTCAACCGCCATGGCAACCCGTAATAGATTGATCTTGAAATCTTTCTTCAACCAGCTGACTACTTCCGGATTATAATATTTTCGCCCTCCCCACACACTCCAGGATAAACTTATTCCCCTCAGCTGTGCTGGTTTGTTATGGCTGTTTAAAATTTCACCACCCTGAACTTTTAAAGCTCCGTGTAAGTTCACTGCGTTAAAGTGCTGTGCTTTGCAAAATGTTATTGACCATAACAGGAGCAGAATTACTCCTGAAATTTTGATGACGTAATGTTTAGTGGGTGCCATATAAATACCTGATGAAATGGCAAGATAGCTATCTGTCGGGATTCATTTGATAAAAAACAGACCTTGCAATGTTAACCCTACTTTGATTTCTTAGACCGTCATCTGGCTGAAATTATCAGTGGAGAGGTGCGCTGGCCAATAATAGCTGTTTTGAGATACTATAAACCACTGCAGAATTCCAGTCTTTTAAATAGCTATAGGCTTTATAAATCTTTGGATTGCTTTTGGAAAAGAGGGCGTAGTAGCCATTATATTCTTTAATTCCTAAATCATCATATAGTATATTATTTCCGTTTAGTGTCACGGCGTCTGTTTTGAAAGTTGTTCCCAGAATTTCTACGAATGAATTTCTATTATATAATTCTATATACCGGTTGATAATATCTTCCTGGTGGGTACTGAATAAAGCGTTGAGAATAAGGACATACTTTTCATGCAATAGTTTGCTTCTGATTCCATACAAAGATGTAAACCTAATTTTCATTAAGCTGTCGTCGAATCCCTTAATGTCTATGCAATATCTGCGACCAATAGTAAAGACATATCCTTGAATGGGTTCGACACCGAATCTAAGACCTTCAATTTCATCTTTGTTAAATGTCGTATTCGGAATGTCTTGCCAGTTTGAATCTTCATAAGTTACAATATCCAGACTGATGACCAATTTCCGGTCCCTGTCTAATAGGCTAGGCCTAATTTCTATTTCCAGCATGTTATCAGCATCAGGAGCTCCCATATTTTACGGCTTACTAAACGCCTTATTTATTTTGCGCAAAGTGATATTAATCTCAAGAAAAAACAAGAGGGTATAAATGCCTATAATAATCAAAAATGGGCTAAAAGTAGCCAAATCAGTTGTCCTTCTTAGAATTCCTACCAGACCAGCAAACATTGCAAAGCCAAGCAAGCCGATAGTAGCGATTGTTACTGCGCCAGGTCTGATTCTGTAACAATTAGCTAAAGAATCTTTTGGAAGACTGACAATCAATTTGGGCATAAAAAATTCAAAAGAAGTTTTAAGCCTGGTAAATTTCAGGTCTTTTTTCCCTTCCAGTCCATAAAATAGCTTGTCTGTACCGATGTCAACCGCTTTGAACTTGAAATCTAGCGTCATACTTTCCTTTATTGAAGCCTTTCTTAACGATGCCTCTGCCTGAGGCTGATTTAAATCTAGTGGGAGAGGGATAGTTTTGAAGTACATGAGGTAAGCGTTAAATCCGAATGTATTCAAAAATAGAATTTTTTATTATAAATAAGTTATTGCTCGCTATGCAATAGTCAGTGAATTTTCAAGAATTGACAAATTTGCTGGAAGGATACAGTTTTATGCTTGTTAATGAATGCCACTAGGTCTAAATTGATATGGATGTGCCCAAATAGAACCGCCCTATAAATCCATTCACATTTATCTTAATTTTCCTCCTTAAATTGACAACTTACAAGAGGGATCTTTATACACCTTATGCCGGGAAAAGAATTTATGTGAAATGTATATCCTTTGAGCGGCAATAAGAACCAAACTCATCAATCAGACCCATTAGCGTTTCGTTATATGTGGTGTGGACCTGGAACGTATAGAGCCACGTTGCTGTTGCTGAACAAAATTCTACCTCACCCGAAAAATCATTCTGCCAATCATGCAAGTTTTCTGAATCTTGGCTTAGATGATTGTCATTCATATATTTTTCAATATCCTTCAAAATATCTAAATAATGTCTCATAATGTTTGCATGATTATTTTTGCTCATTGTAACTCATCATCCAGTTCACACCGAATTTATCATCTCCTCCAAATACGGATTTATAGAAGTTAAATGCAGCTTCACAATCTCCATTGAAGTTTAGGTATGTGTTCGTTGTTGCCATGCGTTTTCTATTTTTTGTCACCAATTAGTATTTCTAATATAGGGTTCATTTGGGAGTTCCTGAAATTTGATGATCCGATCAGGAGCGAGCCTAAGCTATTGCGTACCAAGACCGGTAACCAATCAGCAGTGATTTTTGCTGAAGAACTCCCATTGGAATTGGATAATAATACCAGGTAAAGGAATGGAGTAAGAAAAAGTTAAAAAAAGTGAATTCGATTGTCATATTTTTACCTTCTCAGGTAACTAACACTAATAAAAATGAAAGCATAGTCAATGGATGAAGCTAAAAAACGTCAATTTATTACCCTGTTGGAAGAAAATAAGCTGCTTATATTAAGAATTTGTCGTGGGTATGCAATAGACCACGAAGATCGGAAAGATCTTTTTCAGGAAGTAGTAATTAATTTATGGAGGTCTTTGCCATCTTTTCAGGGCAGATCATCCATTAGTACCTGGATCTATCGGATCGCGCTAAATACCTGTATCAGAGCAAGCTTAAAATATAAAACCGGGAATAAGGAAAAGATAGTACTGGAGAGCATCAGTTTTGAAGAAATTGAAGATCCAGCAAGGGAATCTCAAAATGAAGCCTATCAGCAGCTGTATTCCTGTATCAATACCCTTCCTGAATCAGATAAGTCAATTGTATTGCTTTATCTTGAAGATTTGCCTTACGCAGATATTGCGCTCATTACAGGGCTAATAGAGAATCATGTTGCCGTAAAAATGAAGCGGATAAGAGTGAAATTGTTTGATTGTTTAAACCAAAAATCATGAATGAACAAGAACTTAAGAACATTTGGATAAATCATGGTGATCCGGACCGGGTAATCATTGATCCAGCCAGGTTACCAGAGGAACTGGATAAGCAAATTTGTAAATTGCAAAGAAATATCAATCGCAGGGACAGGAGGGAACTCGCAGGTGCAATCCTGTTGATCCCAATTGCAATCTATTTTACGTTTACCTCTCCGTATTTACTAATGAAGATTGGTTTTATGCTGATGTTCGTACACAGTTTCCTGGTCATTTATATGATCAGAAAGCATAAAGGGAAACACCTTCTTCCAGACAGCAGCTCAGATCATACAGCGTTTCTATACTCAAGTAAAACATATCTCCTGGACCAGGTACAATTGCTTAATAATGTGCTATACTGGTATGTTTTGCCAGGTTTCGTCGCTATAGCTTTAGTTCTGGCAGGCGCTAAATTGAGTGCTATCGCCTTAATCGCTGCGCTTGTGTTACTCGCTGTTTTTTATGTGATCATTTTACTGCTGAACAAAATGGCAATTAAAAAAATGTTGATGCCCATTATTTATAAAATAAACCGAATTATCAATGACCAAAATTCATAAACCTTAGCTCATGAGAAATTTATTATTTATATTCTTATTCCTAACAGGCAGCGCTTTTGCCCAAACTGAATCAGTTGGGAATAAGACCAGCACCGCCACTTTTGTAAGTGATTTTAATAAGGGCGCGTTTGAGCACATTTTCGCGGGCTTCTCCGCGCAGATGCAGCGCATTTTACCTGCGGAAAAGGCCAATGCTTTTTTCAGTGCAGTTAAAACAGACATGGGAAACATTACAGATCACCAGTTTTTAAGATACGAATCTGGTTTTGCCCTTTATAAAACAACATTTAAAAACGGAATCAGCACACTCTGCATAGCTGTTGATGCCGATCAAAAGATAAATGGATTTACAATAAAGCCTTTTGTGCAGACCATGCAAAGAAATAAAACCTCACTTATCCTTCCGGTTAAAGGAGAATGGAAGGTGCAGTGGGGTGGAGATTCAGCTGAGCAAAATTATCATGTAGTAAATGAAGCACAAAAAAATGCTTTTGACTTATTAATTGTTGATCAGCAAGGGAAGACTCACCATGCTGAAGGCAAAAAGAACGAAGATTATTATGCTTTTGGTAAGGAGATTAGTGCAGCTTGCGACGGCGAAATTGTCCTTGTTGTAGACGGAATAAAAGACAACACGCCCGGAGAAATGAATTCTTTTCATACCGGAGGCAATACAATTGTCCTAAAAACTGCGAATGATGAATATTTATATTTCTGCCATTTCAAACACCAGTCTATCGTAGTAAAAGAGGGGCAGCAGGTTAAACAGGGACAATTGCTGGGCCTTTGTGGAAACTCAGGGAACTCCTCTGAAGCACATTTACATTTTCATATTCAACACAAAGAAAATGCACAAGGAGCTGTAGGTATCAAAGCATATTTTGAAAAGATCAGGGTTAGCCATGTTTTCAAGACTGATTATTCTCCCATAAAAGGTGAATTGATCTCGAACTGATAAATTTTCATAGTCCTTATGTTTAGAAATAAAATCATTTTTTTCAATTAGCTTTGTGTATCTAATTATTACGCAATGCTCAAAATCAAAACAAACTTTATTATGCTGATTCTAATTGTCAGCGTTTTTTCTGGCTGTGCCGTGCATTACCAGGTGGCCCAAAACAATTTTAAATATCAGGAGGGTATAAATATAGATTTACTTAAGGTTCAATCTAGTGATGGACAGTCTACCTGGGGTGGTGGTACTTTGATTCCACCACGGAAACATACCTTAATGAGACTGACCTTCCAGCTTACTAATACCAGCAACGCGGATCAGGTAGTAGACCTCACCAAAATAGTATTACTTAATACAGCTACCAAAACAAAATATCCCGTAGTTAAAATTTATCAGGTAGGACCAGTGCCTATAGGAGCAAGGGATGATCTTAAACTTAAAGTTGGTGAACAAGTGAAACGCGTACTGATGTATACCTTTCCGCAAAAAACTGCGCCAGATGCTCTTCTAATCAATGATCATACGAATATTATTGCATACAAAGAAGATTGATACCCAAATATTAGTTTAACCCAAAGCTATCTTTAGAGAGATAGTAAAAAAGTAAGACTTAAAAAGTGTTAAATCGGGCGGTACTGCTTTAAAATGATACCTGTTCCCTATATCTTAGTGACATGAAATTTTCAGCTCTTGTTTTTCTTGTGCTAATTTTTGGTATAACTGTCAATTTAAGTGCGCAGCATTTGGATCAGATGTCTAAGCAATTGTATCCGCCGTCTGATCTTAGGAAAGATATTGACCTCGTACAAACCACACTGGAAAAAGAACATCCGAATTTATATCTGTACATATCTAAAAAAGCGCTTGACTACAAATTCGACAGTTTAAGAAAAACAATAGATAAGCCAATTACCCCAATTGCGCTGTATATCAAGTTACAACGGGTGATCAGCAGTATAGGCGATGGGCATTTGACGGTAGAGATAGATTATTCGAAATTGACTCCGCAGGACATTGCTTTTTTGAAAAAACCATCGCTGCAACACCCCATTTATCAGTTCGGTTACTATGTGACGGGAAAAAGGCTGTTTATCACGAAAAATTTATCTGCCGATTCTACAATTATAAAAGGCACAGAGATCATAAGCATCAATGATGTGCCTGTAGCAAGGTTGATTGATAGCTTGAATGGTTACATCACCAGTGATGGTTACAATACAACTTACAAGAAACACTTGATGAATAATCAAGGTTTATTTGCAGAGCGTTATCGGTTTTTGTTTCCGGAAAAAGATTCGCTAAATATTTTGCTTAAGTCGTCAGAAAACTCCAGGAAAATTAAATTAGAAGCACGTCAGGAGAAGGGGTTTGACAGCATTGGTGGAATGCGGCCGCCTACTACAGAATATAGAACATTATCTGCTGATGAAAATGTTGCCTATCTTAAACTCCGCACTTTTTATAATGAACCTAACTTTGTGGGTTATGAGGGTATTTTTGCAGACATAGAAAAGCGTAAGCCAAAAACCCTGGTTATCGATTTAAGAGGAAATACCGGCGGAGAACTCGTTTGGGCTGCCAGGATTTACAGTCACCTGCTAGATATCCCCAGGTATTTTTACAGACTTCCCGATGAGATCAAACAACAGAAAAAGCTGTACGACAATCCGAAAATAAGAAACTGGGTTAACAACACACCAAAGTCCAACTACCAAATGATCCAGCCTTATTCCTTTACATTTAAAGGAAAAATATACGTGTTGATTGACGGAGGTTCTTTTTCATCAAGCAGCCTCCTGGCAGCGAATTTAAAATATCTAAAAAACGTAACGCTTGTGGGTGAAGAGACCGGCGGCAGTAAAAATATCTTTACAGCGGGTGTACACAACAGCGTTACCCTGCCTCATAGTCAATTGCTGCTGAAATATGGAAATATCCCCGCTTATTTTGGTGACCTCAGCCATATCGACGGCAGGGGTGTTATGCCAGATGTTCCGATTACTTACCGGATTGAAGATTATATAGCAGGTAAAGATTTGGAATTGGATTGGGTAATGAAGGATATTGAGAAAACCGTGAACTAATCTAGGATAGTAAGGACTTGCAATTACAGAGTAAGGGGCCGTTTATTTTTGGCTGGGTCAGAATGAATTTTTGACATTTCGAATCTGAAATTTTTTCATTTTTTCTGCAAAATTTTCAGTTGATTTGGGCTGAAACAGCTTTGGCATTTCATTGGATATACCTTGTACGAACGCGAAGTTCAAGTTTAATTAATTGTAAGTTTTAATCATTAAAAATCAACTTAAGGAGGACAGACCTATGACACTGGTTAAATTTAATCCAAATGGCAATGTAAAGAAAAATGGCCTGATGACTGGCTTTGATGGCGGTTTTGATTCTATTTTCAATGACACTTTCTTTTCTGATCGCATGATGGCGCGTGTGCCTGCGGTCAACCTCAGCGAGAGTAAAGACAACTATCATCTGGAGCTTGCGGCTCCGGGTTTGAAGAAGGAAGACTTTAAACTCTCTTTGGAAAGAAATCTGCTGAGTATTTCTGTAGAGCGGAGTTCGGAAGGTGGGCTTCAGGAGCGCAATTATAATAAGCGGGAGTTTAGCTACAGTTCGTTTGTGCGTTCTTTCACGTTGCCTGATACCGCCGATGAGAATGGCATTGAGGCGAAGTATGTGGATGGAGTGTTGTGCGTCGATATCGCTAAACGTGAAGAGGCTAAAATGCAGAGTCGCCAGATTGAAATCAAGTAATGCGTTTTTGATTTGTACCATGAGCCGCCTTCAGGCGGCTCTATTATTTCAACTTGTTTATTGTTATGGAAACCAGCTATGAAATATCCCTGAACATGAAAACTCTTAAAGGCATCGAAACATATGGTTGTTTTCAGCTTGGTAATGACGAGGCTTTTGCCCGGAGGCTTTACGGTTCCCTGCTTGCAGAGGAGGAGGTCTCTGGTGATTCGGTGATTACTATAGATTTGGTAAAGCGGGAGCATGGTGTTCCTTTCCCTCAGGGTCTGCGGCATTGCAGTTATGAACAGCTATCAGCGAATGTGCGGCTGATCACCAAAGAGGTTTTCAAATATCTGAATTTGGATATTTAGGATTACGAATGGTTAGCCAGGCTTTCAGAATTTTAGTAACCATTGGCATCACTATCCATGTCAATATGCCGACCATGAGTGTAGCAGTTATGAGTAACCTAAATGGAGCTGGCAGGTCTTTTAGTAACCAGCCAGTAACATAATACAGGAAAAGGCTCGTTGGAAATACACCGCATAAGGTTGCAATTGCCATCTTCCATCTTGGTGGTGGAGTTGAGGAACGAAACCATGCCTCCAGACCGGTTAGTTGCCTATAGACAGCTGGTTCAGTTAGGGTGGAAGCATAGGTTTCCCATCTGTTGAACTGCTCAGAATTATAAAATGCGTCACGTTCTTTTTCGTCTTTAAAAGTTCTTAAGATTCCGATTTCGTTATTGTCCGCTCCTGGAAAGGAGGAAATGATAGCAGCCCCATGCACGCCGTCATGGATAAAAGATTGCCCTAGGAAATTCCGTAGGGATTCTTTGAATTCCTGTTCTTTTCCGGGAAGGATTTTGCGTGTGATTGCAACGTGTATGGCCATGGTTTCTGATAAGTTACTAATTTAAAGAATTGTTTATAAATGGAATTGTTTTCTTCATGGAGCGATAATTAGAAACCCATTTGAATATAGCAATTTCCTGATTAATCACTGTCAGTTCTTTTCTTACCTTACTAGTTTACCGTCACTCATAAAACATTGCACTACATGTGCATCGATTTACTTAAGCTCAAAACCGCATAGCGTTTTACCATTTTTCTCTGCCTCGGCTATGGTTGTTTGAACAAACTGATCCTTACAATTCTTCAAAGCTGGGCACTTATCGCTTAAATGATACTTTTTGGCTGATCCCTTATCGCATATGTACGCCTTTGCCGCATGATCTGTGTAAAAATAAACCCCACTAGTTACTAATGATAGTACCATCATCGGCACAATAGCCTTTTTCGTTAAAGACCTGTTTTTTCTTGGGGGAATAGGGCCATCCGGCTCAGGTTCATTTTCTTCCTCCCTATCAGGAATTTCAGGTTCTTCGTCCAGTTTGATATCCACATAATCCACTCCAAACTTATAAGGTCTCGGTTCGAAATCTATAAGCCAGGCCAGAAGCTCCACGTTTCTGGGATCCGTGTCTTCTATTAAGCCTTTTAAGAACTTATCCAGAGGTCTTAATTTATCTGCATCAAATCTTTCAATACTACGGCTATAGTCCTCTGATTTGATGCCGGAATTGAAAAAATCTTTGATAAAGGCGTCATCCTCTTTCTTGGTTCTTGATCTTAAAGCAACAAGAGATTCATTCCGCAGTTTTGCAGGTGTGGGGTGTGCTAAATTTAAAGAAAGTAATCCCTTTTCTTTCTTGTAGTGGTAATTAGAAATCACCGCCTTTTTATAATCCTCGAGCATTATCCTAATAATTGATAAGTAAATGTAGCCGGAATTTTCGGATTCTTTTACGGTTTTCCGGAATTCCGGTGGATTTATCGGAATCATCGGAACCGCTTGCTAATTAACCATTTCAGCCCCTATACATTTGCTTTCGTAATCAGTTCGAGGGTCGATTAGCTATCGTAACTCATGTACAAACAGATTGCAAAAAATGAGAAGAAGTTGCGGTAGGACGTAACCGGTTTGGGAAGCAGTTATTGCCTCCCGCAATGGAATCTCATTCTACTTCCCAAAAATTTCAGAAGCGCTTCTGAAATGCAATGTAGTAACCTCCGCGTATGGCTCGCGGAGGCCTATCAAGTATTTCAATTCTAAAATTTTTGATCATGTTTGCATTTTTATTTGCCTTATTAATGGGATTCGCAACCCCAAATCATACTACTCCAAAAGATTGTGGTAACAGCGGTACAGTAACAACCTTTGGTGATCCTCCACCTACTCCTGGTGATCATGGTGGTGAAACAGGTAACAATCCTCCTAGAAGATAATCATCTTTCAATGCGGGCAACATTTTGCTCGCATTTTTTATAAATTAGGAGAATAATTAAAAATATTGAAAATACTAATTACGTCTCTTCTATTGTTGCTACTCATCTCTTGCCATCAAGAAAAGAAGCAAAAGAAGCCATTGGCTGATAATCCATACTATGATCGTGCATGGTTTTTTTGGGACAATAATCTTCCGGACAGTAGTTTCATTTACTTCAATAAAGCGAAAGAGAAGTCATTGAAGGATGGGGATAAGGTAAAGGTTGCCAAATGTCTAATCAACATGGCAATTATTAGTGGTGATAAAGGGGACTATTTTGGCAGTCAGGAAATCTCACTTTCTGCAATTGCCTATCTGAACCCTAAAATTCAGGAACAAAGAGAAATATTATCCTCGAACTACAACAACCTGGGTAAAATGGCCCATATATTAAAAAAATATGAGGAGGCCAATCAGTTTTATCTGAAATCAATCGAGTTTACAAAAAATGAAAATTCCAGAGCGATCTATTTCAATAATATTGCGATCAATTTAAGCAGTTACGGGAAGTATATCGAAGCCGTGAAATATTTTGAGGAGTTAATGCGTCAAAAAGGAATAAAAGGCGATCCGATCACATATTCAAGAATACTGTCCAACAGTGCGAAAACCAAATGGATGCAAAACCCCTCTTATAAACCAGTACCAGATTTTCTAAAAGCCTTAAGTATAAGAGAACGGGAAAAGGATTTGTGGGGACAAAATGCAAGTCTGGGCCATCTTGTTGATTACTATTTTGATGTAAAGCCTGATTCTGCCTTATTCTATACCCACAGAAAATATAAGATTGCGCTAGCAATAAAAAGTACCGACGATCAACTCAACTCTCTTCAAAAGCTGATAAAGCTTAGTCCCGTCAAAGATACCAAGCGTTATTTTGAAATCTACCAGCATCTTGATGACAGTGTGCAGATTGTCCGCAGTGCGGCTAAAAATCAGTTTGCGCTGATTCGTTATGAAACGGAAAAGAATAAAGCTGAAAATCTAAATCTTCAGAAAGATGTTAACGAGAAGAAGTATCAGATTACCAGGCAACGGTTTCTTATTATTGGCGCATTGATTTTAATAATTGGAGGATCTGTTATCGGTCTGCTTTGGTATAAAAAAAGGAAGCAAAAAATAGAACTGGAGGCTGAAAATACCATTCGGGACAACAAGTTAAAAATTCATAAAAAGGTACATGATGTTGTTGCGAACGGCCTGTATACTGTAATGTCTGAAATTGAGAATAAGGAAGAGCTGGATAAGGAAAAAATCCTGGATAGAATAGAAATACTCTATGAAAGGTCCCGGGGCATTACCTATGACGCTTATGACGAAACCCCGATTATTGAACCTGATCTCAAAGGGAAAATTAATAGCCTCATTGCATCCTATGGTGCTCAGGAAAGAAGAGTGTCCCTTGTTGGCAATGAAGATGAACTATGGGAACAGGTAAGTGTGCAAGCCAAACACGAAATAATGCACATTCTTCAGGAGCTGATGGTAAACATGGATAAGCACAGCGCTGCAAGTAATGTGGTGATAAAGTTTGAGCATATTAATAAACAGGTGAATATCTATTATACTGATGATGGAGTCGGCATCAAAGGAATACCAAAATTTAATAATGGGCTCACCAATACGGGAAACCGTATTAAAAGTATAGGCGGTGAGATTACTTTTGATTCAAATAACGAAAGGGGATTAAGCATTCACATTTTTTTTCCTACTACCTAAACATATATGATGTTCGAACGCGTATTAATTGCTGAGGATCACGAAAATACCAGTCTATCCGTTAAACGGGCTCTAATTGATCTGGGAGTTGAGGATCCTAAATATGTATCCTATTGTGACCAAGCCTTATCCTGGATTCGAAAAGGATTAAGCACTGCCCAACCTTATGATTTATTTATCACTGATCTTTCATTTGTAGAAGACCATACCGTTCAGGAGATTACTGATGGTGCAACCCTCATTAAGGCCGTCAAAGAGATTCAACCCGAATTAAAGATATTGGTGTTTTCTGCAGAGGGGAGGCCTGAAGTTATTACTTCTTTGATCAGAGACCTTGGGATCAATGCTTATGTTCGTAAGGCCCGTCATGATGTCCAGGAGCTTAGATTTGCTATAGAGGCGATTGCTAAAGGGAAAACTTATTTCCCTATGCAAATCCGACAAACCACGCGAGAAAACAATTCGTTTGCTTTTACAACATACGACACAACTATTATACGTTTGCTTGCCGAAGGCGCGAAGCAAAAAGAAATTCCGCAATATCTTCAAGAAAACAAGATTATACCATCTGGTTTAAGTAGTCTTGAAAAACGACTCAATCTAATTAGAGAGGTGTTGGGCTTTTCAACTAATGAGCAACTTATTGCTTATTGTAAAGATTTCAAAATTATCTAATACCTTAATTTCTCACTTTACGGTTTCCCGTAAAGAAAGGTCTTTTCTCCTGTCTATATTCGAATCATAATTAGGAACTAAAATTTTTAAATTATGAAAAAGTATTACGTAAACAAGAAGGCTCAATCAAACGGTGACCACGAGGTGCACAATGAAACTTGCTACCGTCTACCAGATGTTGCTAATAGATTGTATTTAGGAGAATTCTCTTCATGTGCAGAAGCTGTTGCAGCTGCGAAACGACACTATTCAAAAGCCGACGGCTGTTATTACTGCTCACCAACTTGTCATACTAGTTAACTATTTCGATCATGGAATATAAAGTAGTACCATTCACCGCTACCCTGGATCAGAAAAAAGAAACTACATCCGTTGTAGCAGAGCAATTAGGTAAACTGATAGAACGCTACAGTAATCAGGGTTGGAAGTATGTCAGGTTAGAAGGTGTTTCCACTTATGTACAGCCAGACTCAGGATGCTTTGGAATAGGGGCGAAGCCTGGCTATATGGCATCTTACCAAATGGTTGTTTTTAGCAAAGAAACTCGTCATGAAAGCGCTGCTCCTTCTGGTCATTAGGGCCTACTGGGCTTTAATTCCGAAGGAGAAAAGACGACCATGCATCTTTAATGTCACTTGCTCTCAATATGTATACAGTAAGACGTCACAAGATGGTCTTTATGAGGGTCTTCGGGCCCTCATGTATCGATTTTCCAATTGCAGGGCTGGCTTTCAAGTGTTTGAACATCCAACAGAAACCACAACCATGATGATCCTCCGCAATGGCCAGATTATCCCGCAAAATGAGATTTCAGAACGATTTATCAAAAAAGAACAATCAATATCAACAAGATCAAAATGAACCAACATCCAATTTTCTCAGAGCATCCCGGGCTAATTATAGTTTTTGCGATTGCTGTTGTTGTTATGTTATTGCTGGACTTAGGAGTTTTTAATAAAAAAAGTCATGTTGTATCCAATAAGGAGGCCGTAAGTTGGTCACTTGTATGGATCAGTCTGGCAATGGCCTTTAGTGGTCTTGTTTATTATGTAGCCGGATCCGTTAAGTTTTTCGAATTCCAGTCTGCTTACTGGATCGAAAAAGCACTTTCCGTGGACAATCTTTTTGTGTTCATACTCGTCTTTAAATTCTTTGATGTCGCCAATTCAAACAAGCACAAAGTGCTGTTCTGGGGAATTATCGGAGCACTAGTTCTGAGGGCAATCTTTATTTTTTCCGGTGCATTTTTAATTGAACTAACCTATCTGAATAAACTGCTTGCCCTGTTTGGTCTTGCAGGCTTAAAATATGATATCAATATCATCATGACGCTCTTCGGTTTATTTCTGGTCTATGCTGGGATTAAATCCTGGTCTTCCGGAGATGACGATGACGAAGAGGACTATAATAACACGAGAGGCGCAAAATTAATCCGCAGGTTCTTTAGTGTCAGTGATAAATATGATGGTGATAAATTTTTTACGATTCAAAATGGAAAGAAACTCGCAACTCCTCTTTTAGTAGTCGTTGCAGTCATTGAATTTACCGACTTGCTATTCGCTGTGGATTCGATCCCAGCAATCTTTGCCATCTCTAATGATCCGTTTATCCTGTATACGTCCAACATTTTTGCCATACTAGGGTTGAGAGCTCTTTTCTTTCTTCTGGATAACTTCATTCATTTGTTTAGCAAGCTGAAATATGGATTGGCTATTATTCTCTCCTTCATTGGCTTGAAGATGATCATCGCACCATTTTACCATATCGAGTCGATCTATTCTCTCCTGGTGATTGGTGCAGTTTTGTGCCTCTCAGTACTCCTTTCTATAATCTTCCCGGAAGCGGCTATTGAGGAGGCCTCGGAAAACCCTTAAAATCTTATTGATAAATCAGGAATTAACATATAAAGCAATGAAAAAGAAATACACAAATTATGCAGTTTTTAATGCCATACTGGTATTGATACTGATTGGGTGTGATGGATGCGGGAGTGGGAGTCAACAGCCAGCTGAAGATCCATTTTCAGAATTCGATCCATATGAATCAGGATTAGGCAGTAGAGTAGAGGCTTATCATAACGCCACATTCGCAAACGCGAATACTGGTAAAAGCGGAAATGTAGCTCTTTATATAGATTTTTCAGCGGGCATGCATACTGCATTTGCAAACCCTGAAATCAAAAATTTAACAGGGGATTGCTTTAATGCAATCTTAGCAGATCAATTTGATGTCTATAGGTTAGTTAGCGGGGAGGTCACACCATTAGAAGTAACAAACTCTACCGAACTGGGCGAAAAAGTTAATGACCCTAAAGAATACCTTAATAAAAGGGCTCCGATCCAGAAGGCTGTAGAGAAAATCGTTGCATCAAATAATGATGCCTTGTTGATCACTGATTTCGAAGAATTTCAGAGTGATAAAGAAGTTACCAGTACAGCTTATTTAAAGATTCCATTCTCAAAGTGGCTGGCAAAAGGAAACTCGATACATTTCTTCGTCGCAAACTATGCTGAGGGTAAAGTGACCAAGCACATTTATTTTACTGTCTTTAGCTACGGAACTTCAAATGTGCAAAGCCTACTAAGTAAACTGGAACCGAAGCTAGCACTTCTTAATGCAAAATTAGATGTTTCCACTAAGTCATTTAAACTAAGCACAGATTATTCCGGCGAAAAAACCGGTGGTATCTTCTATGATACAAATGGAAAATCCGAAGGCACAAAGAATGTCCTGGATTTGAAGGACGGCTATTTAAATGGCAAAAAAAAGAACAGCAATTTTGAGTTGTACCCGCTGGGAGTAAATTGGGAAACCATAGCTGAACTCCATGACAGTTATAAAGAACAGAATCAGTTTAACGACTTTTTTAGAAAGTTACTGATTGACTTAAGTAATGAAGATAGTTACGTATATGGTGATTTTGAGGTAAAGGCATACGATGTGTCGGAGGATTTTGAGCAATTTTCTAAATGCATGGAAGCGAAAAACCATAAACCCAAGCTCAGCAAAGGAAATGACGGGGAAGCTAAATTTGCTGACAACGAAACCGACCCGATAGCCATTGGGTGCTATAATCCTGATGGTTCACTGAAAGCGGAATGGAAATTTAGCCCTAAAACTCCTGTCGCTCAAACTGAAGTATTCACACTCAACAAACCGCTTTTTAAGAATACGAAAGGCAGCGATAAGAAGAAGACTGAATTGGGTGTTTCGTTCGATCCTAAGTTTAACGTTAAGAATATTCAAAATCCCAAAGGCTTAATGAGGGTTGATGTGGTTCTTAAAAGTGTTCAACCAAATTTGTCCAATCCAATTCTCGACCAGTTTAAATGGATTAACGTAAGTGGTGTGGCAAATACAGCGCTTCGCGAATCTATTGTGAATACCCTCCAGGATCTTAAACCTGAAAACCAGGTAATTTACTCCTATTACATTAAAACAACAGAACAATAATTAATCTCAACTAAATACCTTAAAATACATTCATATGCAATCCGTATCCGCTTACATCATTTCAATTGGTATCGCATTTATCTTTCTATTACTGGCTGCCTTTATTTCAACCGCTATAAAATTTGAGGGAGGAAGTAGGCCTAAAGATGCACAGAAACGCAAAACCTGGTTTTGGGTTCTCGCGGTGCTAAACCCTGTTGTGACTTACCTACTGGGTTATTATGTCTTCAAACCGGATGCGAACATCATGATCGTCAATAAGTACATTGCTGCATTAGGCATAGGCACGGCAGTCGGTTTTTTTGTCTATATCATCGCCGGATTCGTGTTGAGCAAGGTCTTTAAAAACGGCAAAATCGGTCACTGGTTTTAACCCTATAAAAAGAATATCATGGATAAATTATTTGTCATCGCCATCGGCGGTACTGGTATGCGCTGCCTGGAGTCCTTTACACATTTGTGCAGCATCGGCATGTTCGACAATCAGGAAATCGAAGTGCTTACCCTGGATACAGATCAAAATAACGGAAATAAGGCAAGGGTAGAAGAGCTGATTACTTTGTACAGTAGGATTAAGACCACCGGAGCTTCAGGTGGAGGTACGCCTAATGCAAATACTTTTTTCTCCGCTAAATTAAACCTCCACAGGTTCTGGACCAATTACTCGGCAGCGGGCAGAGAAAGCTATAAAAATCTTAGTAAACTATCAACAGGATCTCCTGAACAGCAAAAAGCCAACAAGCTGATCTCAGATCTCTTTTTGGATAATGACACTGTACAGGAGTTCGATTTAGCCCATGGTTACAGAGCCCAGACACATCTTGGTTCTATGCTCATGTACCATGGAATAGTTGAGGCTGCCAGAAATATTTTAAAAGGCACCAATGTTCAAATTGAAGAGCGGGAACTGGAAGCCTTTATGACAAAACTGGAACTAGCCGGAGCAAATGCAAGAGTTTTCATTTTTGGATCTGTATTTGGCGGAACCGGAGCATCATCCATTCCGGTGATCCCAAAAGCGCTTCAGGATTTTGTGAAGATAAGATCAAAAGGGGCATCCAGTATCGACTTTTCAAAAGCCAAATTTGGCTCTACGCTGTTAACAGAATACTTCACTTTTGGCAAACCAGACGACAAGCAAAAATCGGCTAAGAGCGACCGTATTATAGCAGACTCTTCTTTTTTTCCAATCAACAGCCAGGCGGCGCTTCAGTTCTATCAAAGCGATCCTACTGTACAAAAATGTTATAAATTATTGTACCATATCGGTTGGCCAATAGAAAGTAAAAAGGTTGGTGAAGGATCAAATAAAACCATTACCGGAGGAAGCGAGCAAAAGAACCCCTGCCATATTACTGAACTTTTGTGTGCTTGTGCAGCGTACGACTTTTTTACCAGAACTGCAGGTTTTGATAACGGGCAGGCAGATTACCTGTATAAAGCGGTAGAATTTAAAGATAACTCGTTCAACTTCTCCTTCGATGATTTTGTAGGCAAAGAAAATAATGCTGGTGAGAATTTTGTGAACAGGCTTGGTGCGCTGTTCTCTTTAGCACATATCTCTCTATCCTTAAATGGTGCTGCAGATGGTGATATCGGTATCAAAGGATTTATTAATCAATGTCAGGAACAGAAATTAGATCAGTATAACACCATAACTGATATTGAATGTAAAGAGATCAATGAATATTTTAAATTATTCGCGTATTCATTTAACGATACGAAATTCATTCCCGGCTGGCTTTATCAGGTTAGAGGTACGGTTGCTCCTGGTAAATTCATCTTTGATAGCAAAGCCTTTGTGAGCAACAGAAATGAATTGAAGAGTATTGATGTGGGGGCCATATTTCAGGATGATAAGCACCATTGGTCTAAAGGTGGATTTTTCGGAAACAGGTATAATTCATTTATAAGAACTCTGATCAACACCGGGCCAAAAGATGAACAGAAAGTAAATACCACTAAAGAGAAATTTCTGGCTCACATCTTTAACGCACTAACCATTTCACAAAATTTCAACCTTAATTAACAGGAAGATGTCTGATAAAAAAATAAAAGCCCTTGCGATTAAAGTTCATCCCAAAACAGAACCAAATGGAGTGGAGTTTGCATGGGACAAAATTCCTCAGCTTGAAGTTTTTACCAAGCATATTTTAATACCTGAAATTGCTGTAGACCAACATGGCGATTCAGCTGCCAATATCGGGACAATTGTATCTGGTGTCCCTTCAGTATTTGCAAGAGCAAATTTGTTTAAAAACGCATTAGATAATGTTCTGGATAAAGAAGCAGAAGTCTCAGGCTTAATGCTTTTTTATAAGTCTTTGATCAGCGAATGGAAGGGCTTTATCAGCTGCATTGCCTTAAACTATAAAGACATAGAAGTCAACAGAATTCATCTGGCCTATTCTGATGGCAAAAAAGCCCTGGATACCGCAAACATTTATGAGCCAACAGGTGCGTTTGGTAATATGTTGTTTGAAAGGGAGCCATTATGGTGCGATCAATCGCTGGCAAACAATACCGATAAAGTCCCATTTATAGATGTGATTTCTTTTAAAGGGGTTGTAATAGGGGGAACATCACCCGATAGTTTTCTGTTTACCTCTGCTTCTTATTCCATTAAAGACAAACTGCCATTTGTCAATATAAAGACCGGCAAATTTATTGATCCTTTAAAGTCAGATCTTACGCCTCAGGAATTGTTCAATTTGTATGGTTATGCGAAGCATATTTTAAACAATATTGAAAGCTTCAGAAGGAATTTTGATGGGGTAGAAGAGTTTATAACACCCAAATATGGCAATATCTCCGGGACTATTGAAAGCTGGTTAAAAGACATGCAAAAATATCAGGAAGAGAAGGGATATCCTAAACTGGACAACCAATCACCTCCTGAGATCGGCTCTGTTTTTGATTATCCATTTGGTTTGCTGTTCAACTATTCTACCGAACTGTTTGGCTCCGAGGGAATTATCTATAGTGAATCCAGAGATGGTTCAATTGTGTTTGATCCAAAAGACCTGTTACTACCAGACACCACGGAGATCGCGCAAATTGATTTTGGGAAAGAAGGAATAGAGACTAAGAATTACCTCAAAAATAAGCCAATTTTATTGTTAGCCGCTGAAACTAAAGGGCAACCCAATAGTTACGCCTATTTTACTTTACCATTAACGCCACTTGCACTTAATGTATTTGGCGCCACCCTAGATGCGTTGGTCGGTATTTCCACGATATCAAACGTAAAATCACGTATTACAGGATTGTACGATCCTAATGATAAAGACGGAGAACGCCTCATTGTCAATTTAAGTCTCTATACAGAAAGTGGCAATGAAATTGTTAAACAAGTAGTTTACCGGGTGACCTCTGAATCCATTGCTGGGAAGGACATCCTAATCTGGCCGAATTTCATTTCCAAACAATGGAACCGGTATTTCCTTTATTCAGAGATTCCGCACAATGATGCCAAATTTCAGGCTACTCCTTTTGTCGGGAATGTTAAGGATGACTTTTTCAGAATTGCATTGGATGAAAAGGGTATTCCGCTCTACCTGGGAGAGAATGGAAAAGCGGCTAAAATTGATCCTAAATATGGCGATATCAAATCGAAATTGCATATTTCATCAAATAATGCGGTTTCTGATAATAAATATAAGTACGAGATCTATGAAAGCAACCAGCCTTTTAAAGGGATCAAATTTGCACATGCCGGAATAGATTGTGGATTTGGGATCATCAGATATGACGGTTCCGGCAATACTCAGGATTTGCCTGTCAATATGCTAAACTCTCCCAAGACTTTATACCCGGCATTTTTAGGCGTTGATTTCGGTAGTACAAATTCATCAATAGCCTACTTCTCCGATTATAGAAATGAGGTTTGTGATAGCCTGAAATTAACAAATAAGCGGGTTTCATTACTTGGGAATGATCTGAAGAATAACGATGTACGTCCGGCAGTTGAAGATGAGATTTTCTTTTTTCAAAACGATGAAATTCTAACTAACTCAATTAAATCAGTTCTGACTGTACACGACTCCAGGCGGGTTGTTAACGATGATCATCTGCTGACAGAATCATTGATGGCACAGGCAGTAAAAGGAGGGTTTCCTTGTTTTGAAAAGAATCTACCCATTGAAAATGCAGAGAATGATCGGTACATTTTAGGTTACAGCAGAGTTGGCCGCGCTGAGCTTGTTTACAATATGAAATGGTCTACTCAGGCCATCGATAAAAGCTACAAGGCAGCCTATTTGAGCTCGCTGCTCCTGCATGTATACGCACAGCTTTTTATAGAAAACCATGAGCCAAATACACTGAAATGGTCTTACCCTTCATCAATGGGTAAAGAGTTGCTGAGTGAATACAGGGCAATCTGGGATTCGCTAAGAGACATCTCGCCAATCGTCAGCAATGTCAAACTTAAAACCTATCCGCCTTCAGATCTATCAGATATTGGAGACACTACGTCGGAGAGTGCCTGGGGAGCGGTAGAAACTTCAACAGGGTGGGGAGCCGCACCAGCAGCCGTCGCCGAAGAAGGCTGGGGTTCGGCGGAAACCAGCGGCTGGGGAAATAGCCCGGCCAGTATTCCAAATCAAACTGCTCCTCAACCGCCAAAAAACACGATAAACATCGCCTCTGAGACCGGGCCTATTAGTTTCAATTTCAAAACGCTAAGCAACGAAGAATCTTTGTCAGAAGCTTGTGCAGTGGCCAATTATCTGGTGCGACCAAATGGCGGATATGCCATTAATCCAGGTGAACTGGTTTTGTGTTTTGATATTGGAGGGAGTACCACAGATATCACTGCTTTATGTCACATGGAGAAAGGCAAAGCAATGATAAAGCAAAACTCCATCAGATTTGCTGCTGAGCGGGTTGCACAAGCAACGAAGTACTCGCCCAACTTCAAAAATGTCTTATTAAGAATTTGCGAAATAAAAAAGATCTCCATTCAGGGGTTGAACAGCGGTACTAACAAATATTCAGAAAACACAGCTCCTTATTATTTTGAACAGGTGGTTGACCGGTTGGAGGCTGTTGACTTCGAGACTTTTTATCTCTTGATCGCTGCCGACTGTAAAGAAATGATGAGTGTCAACCTTTACGTTACTGGTCTGATCATGTTTTATGCAGGTCAGCTTGCTTACAAACTGAGAACTGAGATTGTCAGATCTGACGATGCTCCAGATTCTGTTAAAGCTTTACCTCCAAAAATTAGAATAGCTTTTGCAGGTAAAGGAGCCCGGATATTTGACTGGTTTACGGCAGTTAATGCAAATTCAGCGGAACAGTATTATACTGATATGTTTATCAGAGGAATGGGCGGAATGGCTGTTGCGCAGACTATAATACGCCCGGTATCAACTAGCCCCTTAAAGGTGGTGGATATCAACTCCCAAAGAAGTACAAACAATTCTGATGTCAAATATGAGGTATCTAAAGGGCTGGCCATACCAACAAATATTACCAGAATTCTGGTTCCTACCAATAAGCAGGCAATTGAAATACTGGGTGAGGATAATTTTTGCATTGTCACTCCTGAGGGAACATTTAAATACCTGGATTCCACAAATTCAATCACGGCTGAAATGCTGGAGCATGTAGGAAACCATTTTATCTGTCTCCCGCCTGAAGGCAAACCCCATTGCCCAAGGTTCATGGATTTTGCTGATCTTTTTTATAGGGTGTCCTCTTCGATGTTTGGGTTAAAAATGAATCCAGGTGAATTCATGGCTGGTTTTCTGGATATGAATATTGAAAATTACATCAAAGGGGATCCGGGCTTTATCAAGGCTCAGAAAAGAAAACATGAGGATAAAAAAGAGTTCGATTTTGTCTCGCCAATCATCATCCTGGAGGGAATGAAATTCTTTGAGAAGCATTTACTAAAAGGAATTCAAAAACCATAGATCAATGAGTTACTGTGTCCTCATAAAAGTTTCCAAACGGGTCGTTTCTTTCTGGTATAAAACAGAGGGCAGTCCTTATGCGCCTCTTACTATTCGGGATACTAATAGCATACCTCTGTATTTTTATGTTCATGGTAATGATTTTTTCTTCGGTAATCTGGCAAAAGAAAGATTTTATAAAAATGACCCCAATGCTTTTGGTAACTATTTTGAGATCATAAAAGATCCTAGTAAGCATTTTAATATCTATGGAAATAAAAAGCCAGTCAAACAGCTTTTTTACCACGGTGTTGAACAATTCTTATCACATTTTATCAATGCGGTTTTATATAAAAGTGATTCTATTGAGTCGTATCGTCATTTTCCATTAAGGTTTCTATTTGATGTAGATATTGAAGACAAGGAAAAGGCATTAGTTGAAGCCCTTTTTACCGAAGCAGGTTATTACAACGTAAAAAGGGAGGATTTTACAGCCGCTTTTTTCACCGTCTTAACTGCCGCCGGTATTATTAAGAAGGAGAGTTCTATTTTATTACTAACGAGTATAGATAATAAACTTTTTCTGCAGCTGTATAAAAATGGATTTAGTGATTACCCGGCCCGCCTTCAATTGGATGGGCATGGTGCTGATGCACGAGTTAAGATACTAGCGGAGATGATCCTCGAATATGTCGTCAATTTGAATCCTTTTTTAAGTATAGACAACAATAAGGAACTGGCAGTACTGCTTCCTTTTTGCAAACTTTTGCTTGATCAGGAAATACCCATCATTACGGGAGAAGCAGAATTAACAGACGGAAATAAATATTGGTTCAGGATCACCACCAGAAATTTAAACGAACGCCTTAAATACTATTCCAATGATATGGTTATCTATTCTGCGATAGATGACCTACTCAAAACAAATAATGTAAGTACAGATGACGTAACGATTGTTCTTGGTAGCGAAGAACTAAATACGACATACTTTTTGGATAAGCTGTTAAAAAAGTATCCTAAGGTTAAAACCATTGAGCAGGTTCATTTAAAAGATACGATGAAGTATGTTTTTTCTCAGATCGATCGTTCCAGTGCTACTGTTCGCCCTAAAATTCCAGCAGCTCCATCAGTAGTGACTAAACCGGGCTTACCACCACTTCCACCAAAAAAAGAACCAGCCAAAGAGGTGGTAGCTGAAAAACCAAAATTGCCAGAACCTAAAATAAGTAGTCAGGCGCCCACCAAAAGTATTAAACTACCACCATTACCACCCAAGAAAAACCAATAGAAATGGCTATACAATTACAAAAGAAAAAACCAGTATCACTGGCAAAAGAAACACCCGGAATCAGGGGCTTTGTTGCAGGACTCGGCTGGGATCCTGCAGTAGTAAACGGACATTCAGTTGATCTGGATATTTCCTTATTTATGCTAGGCGCCAATGGGAAGCTGGTCGCCGACGAATTCTTTGTTTTTTATAACAATACAGAAAGTCCCGACGGTTCGGCATTCTATCCGGGCGATTCCAGAGGCGGAGAAGCTGAAGGAGATGATGAGATCATAAAGATTGATCTCTCAAAGATTGATGCACGTGTAGAGTTTCTTTATTTCACTGTCACCATCGATCAATCGGAAGAGCGGGGACATCATTTTGGTCATGTAAAAAACTCTTATATCAATATCAGAAATGCGGCGGACAATTCAATTGTTTGCCAATACAAATTAGACGAGAGTTTTACGAATGAGGATTCCTTAGTGTTCGCTGCTGTTTCAAAGAATAATGGCGATTGGGATGTTGAAGCTTTGGGCCAGGCGTTTACCGGCGGGTTGGGAACATTAGTCGAATTATATCAATAACTAAATCATAAAGAAATGAGTTTTAACTTATCTAAAGGAGACAGATTTTCTCTGTCGAAGGCCGCACCTGGTCTATCTGTAGTAAAAATTGGTATGGGGTGGGATCCGAATGATCAGCCCAATGGCCCTGATTTTGATCTTGACGTTTCCGCGTTCGCAATCAACAGCAGCTTTAAAATTCCTTCGGATTCTTACTTCGTGTTTTACGGGCAGGTAAGAATGGGCAATTGTATTAAGGATACTGTCGAAACACATTTGGATAGACCTATCACTGATGACCAGTCTATCATCGGAGCTATTGACGATCCTGACGGAACCAGGAGTGACGGAGAGGATGATGAAGACATGCTTATCGATCTAACAAAGGTTAACCCAAAAGTTGAACAGATTATTATTTGCTGTACAATTTGTAAGTATCCCCACGATAACAAGAAAGACAGGAGAACACTCGACCTCAATTTTGGTCAGGTTGACGATTGTTACATCAGAATTGTCAATCAGCTCAACGGAGAGGAAATCATGAGGTACGATTTAAAAGACCACTACACCAACGAAGATGCTGTAGAGTTCGGTAGGCTGTTTAGAGTTGGTGATAGTTGGGAATTTGAAGCAATGGGAAGAGCGCATACGGGAAGTTTGCAAACTCTGGTAGATATGTACACCTAATAAAAAATATGATCATGGCATTCAATTTAAATAAAAGCGATGGTTCAGACGAATCAGCTAATTCAAAATTTAATCTTTCAAAAGGTGATACCCGAGGTGCAGAATCTGATGCTACTACAGGAAAGCCAAAGACTTTGGTATATATTGTAATTGGTCTTTTAATTGTCGCCATAGGCAGTTGGTACCTATTCTTTAACAATAAGCCGAAGCTGGATAATACTTCCTTATCCAGCCAGGGAAGGCAATCAACTGATTCGGTTAAAATTACGCCAGCGGCCAGTCAAAATAATAAGGCAATCACATCTAATGAAATTGCAAATGCAATACCGATAAAAAATAAAATACCAGTTTCATTTGCAAGTGGAGCTATCACATTTGATATTATCGATCAATTAGCTGTAGATGATATCTTATTGGCCCTTTCTACTAATCCAGAATCGTCATTGGAAATTCGTGGCTATGCAAGCAGTGAGGGATCACTAGCAATGAACCAATCTATTTCGCAAGCCAGGGCTGATGCTTTTAAAGATTATCTGGTATCCAAAAATGTAAGTGAGGACCGTATAAGAGCGATGGGGAAAGGCATAGAAAACCCAATTGCCTCAAATCAGACAGCAGCTGGGAGAAAGAAGAATAGGCGGGTAGAAATTGATATCAAATAATTATTATTGTAAATATCATGAAGAAATATTTTTTACTTGTTCTCTACTTTATATCGCTCAATTGTTTCGGACAGAATATTTCTATTTGTTCATGGAACTTAAAAGACTTTGGAAAGTCAAAGAGTAATTCTGAAATTCAATTTGTTGCTAAAACCATCATGACATTTGATGTTGTGGCTGTACAAGAAGTTGTGGCTGGTCCTGGAGGTCCTCAAGCTGTAGCGAGGCTTGCTGGTGAATTGAATCGTATGGGTAGCAAGTGGGATTACGTTATCAGCAATCCTACATCCGGTTTTACTGGAAGCGCGGAAAGGTATGCTTTCTTATGGAAAACGAGTAAAGTCAAAAAAATAGGCGAATCCTGGTTGTCGTTGCATTATGTACAGGAAATTGATAGAGAGCCTTTCTTTTGCAGATTTAAAGCAAAAGACAAGATATTTACCATAGTGAATTATCATTCCATCACAAAAGCTAAGCATCCAGAGTCAGAAATAAAATATTTTAAATTTTTTCCAGGACTTTACTCAAATGATAATCTAATATTTTGTGGAGATTTCAATCTTCCACAATCCCACACTGTTTTTAATCCGTTAAGAAAAATGGGATACAGGTCGGTTTTAGTTGGTCAAAAAACTACGCTACGGCAGAAATGTATTCAACAAGGTTGCCTTGCTTCAGAATTTGATAACTTTTATTACAATTCAAGTTTTATTAGCATTGTAAGAAGTGGCCTTGTTGAGTTCTATCGATCGTTTCCTAGTCTAAGAGCTGCTCGTCTGATCTCTGATCATATCCCGATTTTTGCTGAAATAAAATAGCAGATATATTTTGTTTAAAGACAAGAATGAGAAGATTTAATATTGTAATACTTGCGTTTTAGTTGATGCGTAACTATTTTGAGTTAATTGTTGTTTTTCTGAAGTAAATTGGTAATATTTGAGTTAACCAGATATCGTATTTGTATCGTAGGGATGCAAATAGATTTTTTAACGCTACTCCATCATGAAAAATCTTTTATTATTGATGCTGTTTTGCAGCATGCTTTCTTTTACTAATATTTCAGCATTTGCTGAGAAAACTATTGGCTATGGTTATGTGGCAACCTGTAGAGGTGCTGATAATTGCAGGGCTTGTAGTTCTTGCAACTACTGCGGTCATTGTAATTCTGGAGGGAGTTGTGGCGTATGCTCCCCTAAGTCGTCATCTTCCATTACATTAATTTCTAAACCGAAAACTAATAAATCCGCTAGCTCTCAATGCAAGGGGACAACTAAAAAAGGAGCTCAATGCAAAAGAATGGTTAAAGGAGGTGGATACTGCTACCAGCATAAATAAACATAATATTTTATTACCTAACCAAATATACTATGGACTTTAAAGATCAAATTGCACAATTGGCCGCTCGGGTGGAGAAAATGGTGTCACAGATTCAAACTGAGGAAGCTACGAAGAATGCATTAGTAATGCCTTTTATACAGATCATGGGCTTTGATGTATTTAATCCCTTTGAGGTAAATCCTGAATTTATAGCGGATATTGGTATTAAAAAAGGGGAGAAGGTTGATTATGCAATAATGAAAGATGGCGAGCCTATCATTATTATTGAATGTAAACATCACCTTGAAAAATTAGATCCTCATAATTCTCAATTGTTCCGATATTTCCATGTATGCAAAGCTAAGTTTGGACTGTTAACTAACGGCCTGATTTATCGTTTCTACACTGATTTGAACGATGCAAATAAGATGGACGAGAAACCATTTTTTGAATTTAACATTTCTGAAATTAAAGAAGCACAAATAGAAGAGCTTAAGAAGTTCCACAAATCTTATTTTGACGTAGAGAATATATCCAATACTGCTTCCGACCTTAAATATACCAATGAGTTAAAAGCACTCATTACATCTGAATTAAGAAATCCATCTACTGTATTTGTGAAGCACTTTGCTAATCAGGTATACCAAGGCAAGTTGACTGAGAAAATTTTAAACCAGTTTACAGAGTTAGTTAAACGTTCGTCAAATCAGGTTCTAAATGATGCGATTACAGACCGTCTAAAGACAGCATTAGTGAAAGAAGAAGCAAACAGTAATGAAACAGAGGGTAAGGTTACTACAGAGCCAGTAATGGCTTCAGAAAATGGTGTAGTCACAACAGAGGAAGAAATTGAAGGTTTTTTTATAGTTAAGTCAATATTGAGAGAAATTATTGAACCTAAACGGATTACCCATCGTGATGCGCTATCTTATTTTGCGATATTGTTAGATGATAACAATCGCAAAACGATTTGTAGGTTGTATTTGGGGAATAAGAAATACTTAGTTGTTCTTGATGAGAATAAAAAGGAAGTAAAGTATGAAATAAACTCAATTGATGAAATTTATGGTCGCGCTGATTTGTTAAAAGCAGCGATAGAGAGATTGGAGAAGAAATAGTAAGTTTTAAAGAATATTCCTAAGTTATTCGATGCAAAGTTTATAAGATTCTCGATGAGTTTTCTTAGCTATCACAAAATCTCAGATCAAATGTGTTTAAGGTTTGAATATGAAAGCGCAAGAAATCGAACTTGCCAAATAGGGTTTAAGAACCTCAAAATTAACAATTATAATATAGTATTTTATTAGTACAATAAGGATAAAAATAATGAAATTAGAAAGTGTCGTATCTCAAATTGATGTTTGGCATAAATGGCTTAAGAGTTACCAGGAATTTGTTCCTCAATTTATTGAGGAGGCTAAAACGAAGAAAAAGTGGCAAGATTGGAATCAAGAAATTTTCTATGAATTTTTTGAGCGTTCAAACGATCAATGTGTATCATCTCTAAGACAGGGCTATTTTACCAAGAATGAAAAGGAAAATATAAAAAATAATTGGTCATCAATTGCGCCAATTTTGGAGAGAATTGCAAACAGTCAAGATACTCCTCTCTGGGATGAATATCTTGCTCTCCAAAATGGTATAAGAAATTTAACAGAATCAAATAGAAAGGCAGCAACTTACAGATTAATAGCAAGCATACAGCCAAATTTGCTTTGTACAGTTGTAAACGAAAATAATTTGAGACAAATATATAGCCATTTGAGGAACAATATTGACGAGCAAATTCCCGAGGTTACTAACAATTGGTTTAATGATAGCTATCAATTATGGCAGTTTTTTAAAGATTGTTTACCTCATATTGATCCTAAAGAAATGGTAACCTATCCCTGGCAAACCAAAGTTTTTTTCGAGGATGAGATTGAAGAAAATAACGATATGAGTGAGGGAGATGCATTAATATTTACGAGAATTGTTGATCTTCTTAAATATAAAAAGCAAATAATTCTTCAAGGGCCTCCTGGGACAGGAAAAACTAGATTGGCTAAAGAGTTAGCGAATCACTTTATTTCGCTAGAATCAAGCAGGTCGAAGCCGAAAATTATTTCAGAAGACGTTATAAAGCGCTATATCTGCGTTGGACAAGTAATCAAAAGTGCAGAAAATTATACCGAGTATACCATTATTAATATTGGGGATGTCAATATAACTATTAGACTGAAAAATAGCACAAGTGAATACAAGCCTTCATTCAAAGAAATTATAAATGCCTATGAAATTGAAATGTGGAAAGGAAAGCAAAAAAAAGGAAACGATCCTTATTCAACAGCAATTGCAAAGTACATTTATTCTCAAATTACAATCAATCAATTTAAATTAGAAGATTCGGAGCAATTTAAAATTGTTCAATTTCATCCATCATATACTTACGAAGATTTTGTAAGAGGAATAATTGCTGAGCCTTATGAAGGCGGATCGGGGATTCTTTATAAACCTGAAAATAAGTTATTGGGTGAATTTTCTAAGACAGCTTTTGATAATTGGCATGCTTCAAAAAACCCAATAAAAGCATCTCAAGATAGTTGGCTTGAGAATACCATAGATGGTTTTATAGTTTATTTGGGTAATAAACTTGATGAGGAAGAAGGTAAAATCATGATTACTGAAAAAGCCTATATTACAAGAATAACGGAAAATAGTATTAGGTATAATGGTGAATCATGGGGTGTAGATGGTGGTGTTCCAATATTGGATATTAAGAAAATGTATCAAAATGATGTTGCTTCTAGAAATGACATTATTAATTTAAACACGTTAACAAAAACGGCCAAGCATCTACCAAGTTATTGGTTTAGGATTTATGAATTATTTAAGAAGTTTATAAGTGACAATAAATTAAAAGCAACTGATGAGGTTATTGAAATCGAAGAAAAGAGCTATATATTGATTATTGATGAAATTAATAGGGCGAATCTTTCTTCAGTTTTAGGCGAACTAATCTATGCATTAGAGTATCGTGGAGAAAAGGTGATGAGTATGTATAAAGATGGCTTTGAGGGTAGCAGTGAAATTATCCTTCCACCCAACCTATATATTATAGGTACTATGAATACCGCCGATAGAAGTGTGGGACACATTGATTATGCAATTAGAAGAAGATTTGGTTTCGTCGATGTTTTGCCGGAAGATCTATCGGATCAATTGGGCAACGCATTCGATAGTGAATTGTTTGGACAGGTATCATATTTTTTTAATCACAGTACTCATCTATCTAAAGAGTTTGACCCAAAAGATGTACAATTAGGCCACTCTTACTTTATTGATAAAACGGAAGAAGGAGGTAGTATGGATATTCGTTTGAGATATGAGATTAAACCAATGTTATTGGAGTATGTTAAAGATGGGATATTAATTGGTGAGCAAATTGTCCAGAAAATAGAGGCACTTTAATTCATGAATAGACTAATATTGGCGTCAGAGCAGCACAAAGGCGATTTGTTAATAATAAAAGATGATTTAAAAGAACATTTTCTTCTTCCGGAATATGATAGGTATTTTTGTTCAAGAGAAATTAATAAATGTTGTTTTAAAATCTATCACCAAGATGGAAATTTTTCGATTGACTCAAGTTATTTCATCGGTGTGGATTGGATTATTGAAGATAAAGTTTCTTTGTATATCGAACCAAAATTAAATAATGAATGTGTACAAATTGATTTCTTGTCCATGCTAATGGAAAGTTTAGAGGCCCCTGAAAACTTTAATCATTTAGACAATCTATTTAACGTTGATTACGATAAAAGCTGGATTGCTGTTCCCCAGAAGAAAGATTTACTGACTCCAATATTAATTGTCCAGTTTTTAAAATTGGTTCATCATATCGTAAAAAAGGGATTGAAGAAATCCTATTACACGGTACAAGCTAATTTGACCAACAAGGTTAAGGGTAAAATTCTGATTGGACGACAGATTAAAGAGAATTTATCAAAGAACAAATTAACAAGTACTGTGTGTGAGTATCAGGAGTTTGGATTCAATTTTCAAGAGAATCAGTTCTTGAAAACTGTGTTGCAATTCGTGAAAACTTACATCTATCGATCAAGTACATATTTTTCGACAAAACAAAAGGAAGAGTTAACTAACATTTTGAGTTACTGTGAGCCGGCGTTTCATAATGTTGATGAGCTTAGTAATAAACATTTAGATATTAAAATCAGCAGAAACGTTTTTTATAAAGATTACAATGAGGCTATTCGCATAGGAAGATTTATTTTACAACAATTTTCCTTTAATCTTAGTAAGGTTAATGGGGATATTTCCCATACTCCACCTTTTTGGATTGATATGAGTAAATTGTTTGAACTCTATGTTTTTAAGAAATTAAGCCAGATATTTCCAGGACACGATTCTGTATCTTATCATGACCGTTTTATGGGAGGCAAGGAAACGGACATTCTCCTAAAATCAAGCGGTTATCAAGCCGTAGTAGATTGTAAATACAAGCCTCAATATCATAGGCATAATCCTTCTTTAGAGGACAAGAGACAACTTGCGGGTTATACTCGACTTAAGAGTGTCTATGATAGGTTGAGAAAACCATATAACGAGGTAATTAGAGGGTTAATCGTATTTTCACATCAAGATTTTCCTGAAGTTATTACTCAAGATGATTTGTTCAAAAGTAAGATTGCAGAGTATATAGAGTTTTATAAACTTGGTCTGGGTTTGCCAGTGATTAAACAATAATTATTTAAATCAATAAAGCCCCTTCTCTTCAAAGGGGCTCTCAAAAGTTTTCCATAAGATCATTAGTTTCCCAACTAGTTATTTTTTAACAGTTTCCTTAACTGTTGTTTTCGGGTGCTTATCTGCATAAGCTTTCTTTACAAACTTTCCCGTTCCGGCATCCCTGTGCACTGATTTCTTGGCCATAATTAATACCTCCTTTCTTTTTTTAGGATAAATCTTCAATTGGAGCACCTGGAGCATCACGTTTAACTGCTGAAATGCCATTTTCTCTACCGTAAGAACTAGTATAGTTTTCACTACGGCCTACGATTTCACCATTAGCGGCGTTTAAATTGAAGGTGTAATTAGAGTAACTGTCTTTGCGGTCGTAGCGACTATCAAACGGAGCATTAACTTTTACTGATGCGATTCCATTTAAACAAGCTTGTTTCGTGTAGTAGCCTTCACCGCTTAGGATCTTCTCACCATTAGCTGATTTCAAATTGAAGTAGTACTGGCTATTAGCCGCACTTTTAAAAACTGTAAATTTTGGATTGTTCATAGTATTTTCTATTTATAATCCAAAGATGGGAGGGATGTATGCAGTGTATTTGCACACGAGAAAAATATTTTATTCTTTACTCAAAAATATGAGGGAAGCTTCTTTTTGCAGAGCGGTCAGCCATACGGCTATTCTGACGAATACATTTTTTTAACCTAGTAAACTCGTCTGTTTGTAAATGACAAACACATTCAGTTACATCTTTATATTTGTTAATGAAAGGCCCTAGGTCTAAATTCTTAATGTTATTACGGAATAAAATAAAAGTATGTTTTGGAAAATGAAAGTCTAGTTCTTTATAAGTTCCAATACACCGTTTTTTTTCAAACATGAAATAATGTAATCCGTTTTCAGGCTCATTCCTACAGCCATGTATAGCTTTGTCTTCCGGAACTTTAATTTGCGAAGTAGTGAGCACTCTTAGAAAGAGGGAGCTTTCTTCAGAAACATCAATAACAATCAGGTACTTGTCTCGGGATTCTCCACCATTTTCAAACTCGTAATTTGGAATACGCAGAATATTGCCAGGCTTTAGCACTTCCATTCTTAGATCAGATTTTCCTGCATTAAATAAGATTGGTATGCAACCTCAAAAGCTGAGCGCTTTAAATCAGTGTCCAATAGATCAGTGAACTCTACTACAAAATCAGAACGGTTATTTTTTAGTGCAAATTGTTGCTGTAAATTGTTCTTCTCAACAACTTTATGCCATAAAGAACCCTCTTTATGCAGTGTTACCACTAATTGCTCTGCGCTATACCTGCCATATTTTTTTATAACATCGTCTAAAATGTCAATCTCGTAATCTGAGAATTGGGAGTCATCAAATTCCTTTCTTGGCTCTAGTACAATTCCTTCAGGTAAAGGAGAAGACGCCGAAGTGACTTTGATCTGGTCTATTGCCTCCACTTCTAAATTACTTGCCGCTTTTACCTTATTCCAAATTTCTTCTGGTACTGGTCCTAATTTCCAGGCTTTGTAATTTAACCAGGTAATAGGCACTCCTGAATCTTTAATAGCAAATTCATCAGCAAGATAAAGTAGTTTAATTGCCTTAGTTAAATAAAGCGGCTTTATTCTTTCTGCAAAATATACTAAGGCATTAAAGGCTTTATTTTGTGCTAGTGTAATTTCCATATCTCTTTTCGATTATGCTAAGCTATTCAATATTACAAATATAATTGCTATACCTTAGAACTTATTAGCTTTTGCTTGTTGATTATCAGTCTGATAAGTTGAATAGTCTAATTCTTTTTTCGACGGTGCAAATATTAATATGATATGTGCAGCCTGTTTGCACAGGAAGTTTTTTACCTTTAAAAAGTAATTAAACGCTATGGCTACCAACAAAAATGCTCAAACTCGATACCATGTATTAGATAAGTGTCTTGCTAATCCCTATAAAAAATACTTTATAGAAGATTTGGTTAAAGCATGTAATGCTGCGCTCAAAGAAATTGACCCCGATGCCAGTGGTATAAGTAAACGGTCCGTTCAATATGATATCCTTTACATGGAAAGTCCTGAGGGATGGAGTGCTCCAATAGAACGTATTAAAGAAGGTAGGAGAGTTTATTTTCGCTATTCTGATAAAGACTTTTCTATTGATAATCAACCACTCAATCAATCCGAAATAGAGCAACTAAGGGCTGCAATGCAAATTCTTCAACGTTTTCAGGGTATGCCGCAATTTGGATGGGTAAATGAACTTAGCCCAAAGCTAGAGCAGGCATTTATGATTGAGAAGGATATAACACCTATTATTAGTTTCGATAGCAATAATTACTTAAAGGGGATTGATCGGTTAGGCAATTTATTTCATGATATTTTGTATAAACATCCACTATGCATTACTTATCAATCTTATAAGAGCGAACACCCTAGGGAGTTTATAATACATCCATATTATCTAAAACAATACAATAATCGTTGGTTCTTACTGGGCTTAAATAACGATTTGAAAAAAATAACTAACCTAGCATTAGATCGAATTTTAGATGTAAAGCAGCAAGCAATCCCCTTTATCCCTAATACAAGTTATGATTTTGAAGAATATTTTGAAGATGTAATAGGAGTAACTTTAACTGACGATATTAAGCCAGAAAAGATTATTCTGCGTTTTAATAAGCGTTCAGCTCCGTATGTGTTTTCTAAGCCTTTGCATGGTTCTCAAAAGATTATTTCTAAAGATGATGATGGATTAATTATTTCTATTGAAGTTATTCCGAATTATGAATTGGAGAGTTTGGTTTTGTCGTTTGGGGATCTGTGTACAGTTTTGGAACCAGGGGGTTTTCGTAGTAAAATATTAGATAGATGCAGAAAGGCAATTGAAACTCATAATGAAGATATATAGATTAATTACACACAATTGTTAAATCTCTCACTTTTTTATCGTTAATTATGGGTGTTTATTAAAACAAGAATATACTGCTCAATTGATCAATGTATTTAAACAATGAAATATAACGTTTTCAATCAATGACATTATCTAATTTTAATTTTCTCGAAGAAGAGTTTCCACTGTTATTCAATTTGGGACAATCGGCTGAGTATAATTTGCATACTGATCCAGGAACAGCACTCATGAAACTTCGTCAGTTTGCTGAGCATATGACCGAGTTAATATACGAGAGCATAGGAATGGAATTCCCTACTGATAATAGATTCCAAGCTCGGATTCAGAAATTAAGCTATGAAAAAGTATTACCTGAAAATGTAAAGGACTTTTTCTCTAACGTTCGCGTTAAGGGAAACGCGGCTAACCATACGTTTGTTGGAACTTTTGAAGATGCCAAGCATGCTTTGTTTTCTTCCTTTAAGTTAGGTAAATGGTTTTATGAAGCCTACTCTGTAAAGAACCATAGCATTGACGATGTAAAATTTCATGTTCCAGATAATTTAGATGCTCGGCACGCTTTAAATGATTTAGAAAAACAACACTTAGCATTGCAAGCTCAATTTGAGGAGCTTAAAGCAACGATAAAAGAAGTGCCTCAGGAAAAGAAAGTTCTTTTTGCTAAGCGCTCAGAACAGGCTGCTAAGAAATTAAATATGTCCGAAAGTGAAACGAGGACAATAATTGACGAGCAGTTAAGGCAAGCTGGCTGGGAAGCCAATACCATAACACTAAATTATAAAACCCAAAAGACACTACCTCAAAAGGGTAAAAACATTGCAATTGCAGAATGGCCCTGTGGAAATTTATGGGCAGACTATGCTTTGTTCATCGGAACTGAGTTGTATGGTTTAATTGAAGCAAAAAAATACGGTCTAGATATATCCACTAATCTCCAGCAATCTAAAGTTTATGCTAAAGAGATACAGGAAACGGAAGGAATGAGTCTATTAGGGCAATGGAATAATTTTAAGGTTCCATTCCTTTTCTCTACTAATGGAAGGACCTATTTAAAGCAAATAGAAACAAAAAGTGGTGTTTGGTTTTTAGATACAAGAAATAGTTTTAATAATGCTAGGCCTCTGCAAGGTTGGTATCAAGCTGAAGGATTAAAGAAATTATACGAAACAGATTTACAGGTAGCTAATACTAAACTTCAATCTTCTACATTAGATTTTCTTCGAAGCTCAGCAAGTTTGGGTTTAAGGGACTATCAAATTGAAGCTATTAAAGCTGTTGAAGATACTTTACTTAATCATCCTGATCAAAAGCGTGCATTATTGGCGATGGCCACAGGTACTGGAAAAACCCGTACGGTTATAGGGTTGTGCTACCATTTAATTAAAAACAATCGTTTTAAGCGTATTTTGTTTTTAGTTGATCGAAGTCTTTTAGCCAATCAAGCAGCTGATTCATTTAAAGACAATAGGGTAGAAGAACTTCTTACTTTTTCTGATAACTATGAGGTAAAGTACCTAAAAGATTTATTCCCAGAAAAGGATACCAGACTACACTTTGCAACAGTTCAAGGAATGGTTAAGCGATTATTCTATAGAGATACCGAAAAGGATGGCTTACCAATTTCTATTGATGCCTATGATTGTATCATTGTGGATGAGGCACATCGCGGATATCTTCTAGATAAAGAAATGGGTGAAGAGGATTTAGAGTTTAAAGATCAAAATGATTACGTGAGTAAGTACAGACAGGTATTGGATTATTTTGATGCTTTTGGAGTTGGATTAACTGCAACGCCTGCCTTGCATACCAATGAGATTTTTGGAAAACCAGTTTATTTTTATACCTACCGAGAAGCCGTTATTGATGGATATTTAATTGACCATGAGCCACCTTATATCATAAAAACACAATTAGGCGAAGATGGTATTGTTTGGCAAGTGGGTGAAAAACCAAAAATATACGACCGGGAAGAAAACGCTATTAAAGAGCTTGGTGAATTAGAAGATGAGCTACAAATAGAAATAACAGGTTTTAATAAAAGAGTAATCACAGAATCTTTTAACCGCACTGTAATTCAACAATTAGTAAATGAGTTGGATCCCGATGGTCAGGAAAAAACCTTAGTATTTGCAGCTACCGATGAACATGCAGATTTAATTGTTAAACTTTTTAAAGAAGAGTTTGCAGCTATTGGAGCTGTAGTTCCCGATAATGCTATTGAAAAAATTACGGGTAAATCTTATGATCCTGAAGGCCAGGTTAAACGGTTTAAAAATGAAAAATATCCTAATATTGCGGTAACGGTCGACCTATTAACTACTGGTATTGATGTGCCGACAATAAGCAATCTGGTTTTCTTGCGTCGTGTAAAATCAAGAATTTTATATGAGCAGATGCTGGGAAGGGCAACCCGATTATGTCCAGATATCCAAAAACAAACCTTTAAGATTTTTGATGCTGTTGGCATTTACGAAGCATTAGAAGATTATACACAAATGAAGCCTGTTGTGGTTAATCCAACCGCTAATTTTAATCAATTGGTCTCTGAGTTTGCATTGATAAGTTCTGTGGAACGCACGCGAATCCAAATAGAACAGATTATAGCCAAGTTGCAGCGTAAAAAAAGCCTGGGTAATATTAATAATGAGGTATTCAGCTTTAATGCCAATGGGAAAGATATAAATACCCTAATTGACGAATTAAAGCAAAATGACACGCATACTTCAGTGAAATTGATTAGTCAATTACCGAATTTATGGAAATATCTAGATGAATTGCAATCCCCTCCAGCTTATCAATTATATTCTGATCATGTAGATACTTTTAGCGAAATGACAAGGGGATATGGTAAAGCGAAAAAACCAGAAGATTATTTGGAAAGTTTTAGTGCTTACTTAAAAAATAATGTAAACAAAATAGTGGCTCTAAAATTAATATGTACGGCACCTAAAGAATTAAGTCGTAAAGAATTAAAAGAATTATTGTTACAGCTTGATCAGCAAGGGTATAATGTAAATACATTAAATGCAGCTTGGGCAGCTGCTAAACATGAGGATGTAGCTGCCGATATCATTTCCTATATTCGCACGCTAATGATTGGGAATACTTTAATTAGTAAAGAAGATCGAATTAAAAATGCGATGCATAAAATCCGTCAGATGAAGAGTTGGAAAAGAAACCAATTGAATTGGCTTGAACGCATTGAAAAACAAATGCTCGCCGAAACCATTGTCAGTAGGGAAGATTTAGATAAAGAGCCCTTTATGGAAGCCGGTGGATTTAACCGATTGGATAATATATTTGATAATCAGCTTGGCGATATATTAGATAAAATGAATGAATATTTATACGAAAACCAAACAGCATAAAAGATGAGTGCAGAAGTGATAGCCCAAAAATTGTGGGGACTATGTAATGTGTTACGAGATGATGGGGTTACTTATCACCAATATTTAAATGAATTAACTTTTATTCTTTTTTTGCGACTATCGCAAATTAAGAATTTCGAAGAAGATATACCTGAAGAATACCGCTGGACTAAGCTTAAAAGTATAAGCGATAATAAAGAGCTTTTTGATACTTATCGTGAGCTTTTGGCTACTATTAGTGCTAAAAGTCCTAATGCAATGGTAACAGAAATTTATGCCAATGCGAGCACAACTTTACGTAAGCCTGTTAACCTACGTACTTTAATAACTAGTATTGATGATATCGACTGGTATGAGGAACGTGAAAAAGATAAGATCGCTACCATTTACGAAGAGCTTTTAGAGAAAAATGCCGGAGAGAAAAAAAGTGGAGCCGGACAGTATTTTACGCCAAGACCATTAATCAACATTATGGTTGAACTAATGGTTCCTAAGTTGGGTGAACGTTGGAACGACCCAGCTGCAGGTACCTTTGGTTTTATGATTGCTGCGGATGAGTATCTGCGTAATAAACATGATCATTATTATGCCTTGGATGCTTCTAAAAGAGATTTTCAGGTAAGGGAAGCCTTTACTGGTTGCGAATTGGTTCCAGATGCACATCGTTTGGCCTTAATGAATGCCAAATTGCACGGTATAGAAAGTAGAATTGTTTTGGGTGATACGTTAAGCGAGCAAGGCAAAGGTTTTAAAAACTTTGACGGTGTATTAGCGAATCCGCCTTTTGGAACAAAAAAGGGAGGAGAGCGACCAAGTAGAGATGATTTAACTTTTTTAAGCAGCAATAAGCAGTTAAACTTTTTGCAACATATTTACCGTTCTTTAAAGGCGGATGGTAAAGCGAGGGCAGCTGTAGTGTTGCCGGATAATGTTTTATTTGAAGATGGCGACGGGTTAAAAATACGCCGTGATTTAATGGATAAGTGCGATCTGCACACCATTTTAAGATTACCGACAGGAATATTTTATGCAGCAGGTGTGAAAACTAATGTTTTATTTTTTACGAGGGGTAAAAAGGAAGTTGGTAATACTAAAAACGTATGGATTTATGACATGCGCACTAATGCGCCTAGTTATGGTAAACGTACACCATTTACACGTAGTGCCTTTGATGGTTTTGTAAAAGCTTATACAGGTGGTGTTGCAGAAACTGAGTTAAAAACTGATTGGCAAGGTGAAATTGATGAAACTAAACGCTTTGAAATTGCCGAAACGGACAAGCGTTGGCAATGTTTTAGTCGAGAACAGGTTGCTGCTAAAAAAGATAGTTTAGATATTGGTTTAATAGCAGATGATACATTGACCAATAGTTCCGATTTAGGTGAGCCAATTGATATAGCGAGACAGGCCTTAGTTGAATTGAAAAGCATAACAAAGGAATTAGATAAAATAATTGAAGAGTTAGGCTAATGGGAGAGAAGGAATTACCAGAAGGCTGGGTGTATTCGAGATTAGGAGATGTTACTACAAAGCCACAATATGGCTGGACCTCCAAAGCTGGATTTACAGGAAGAGTTAAGTATTTAAGAACGACGGATTTAAGTAAGGGGAAAGTAGATTGGAATAATGTCCCATTTTGTCTTTATGAACCTGATGATATTGAAAAATACCAACTGCAAAAGGATGATATTGTGATTTCAAGAGCGGGAACAGTTGGTTTGAGTTTTAGGATAAAGGAAGTGCCCAATGATGCCGTATTTGCTTCTTATTTAATAAGATTTAAACCAATACTGGTTGAGTCTAAGTTTATAGAATATTTCCTTTTATCAGCGGATTATTGGAATGAAATCACAGAGGCGTCTGCAGGAATTGCAGTGCAAAATATTAATGCTCCTAAGATATCAAACATATCAATTCCGTTACCACCCCTTGCCGAACAAAACCGTATTGTAGAAAAACTAGATAAGCTTTTTGCAAGTATAGAAATTGTAAAAACTAAATTGGATACTATACCCCAACTCCTTAAAAAATTTAGACAAGCGGTGTTGAGTCAGGCAGTAACGGGGAAATTAACAGAGAAGTGGAGAGAAGGTAAAGAGTTGGGAGAGTGGAAAGAGGTGATTTTAAATGATATTTGCCAGAAGATTACTGATGGCGATCATCAATCCCCCCCTAAGTCTGATATAGGCATACCATTTATAGTTATTTCAGATATAAGCAAATCAGATTTAGCACTTGGAAACGTTACAAGGTTTGTACCTTTAGACTATTACGATGCTCTTCAAGAATATAGGAAACCAAGGAAAAATGATATTCTTTATACTGTAACTGGATCATTTGGTATTCCTGTTTTGGTTGAAAGTGATGACCCTTTTTGTTTTCAACGACATATTGGGTTGGTAAGGCCCGATGAAGAGAAAATACTTCCAAAACTGTTGTTTTATTATCTTAAATCAGATATAGTATTTAATCAGGCTGTTGCAGTGGCAACAGGCACCGCTCAATTGACTGTACCTCTTGGTGGTTTAAGAAAGTTTGTATTTAATATACCATTACTACAAGAACAACAAAAAATCCTATCCAGGGTTGAAAATCTATTTGTTAAAGCGGATATAATGGAAAAAAAATATCAAGTATTAAAGGCTCAAATAGATAATTTACCACAAGCCATTTTATCTAAAGCTTTTAAAGGAGAGTTAGTTCCGCAAGATCCTATAGACGAATCTGCAAGCGAGTTACTTGAACGTATAAAGGAAATACAAAGCTTAAGTAAAAAGATATCAAAACTAACTCAGGTTGTAGCATAACAATACTGGGTTAATTCATTATTCTAAGTATTGGAATTGCGATAATTTATTTTTGTGACTAATCAACCTGTGCGATTCTACCGCACAGGTATGTTTTAATATTGTTTATGTGTAGAGCAAAGTTGCATAAATAATCCTATTCTATTGTTGGTTAATTAGTTTTTCTTACATTATAATCAATAACCACCGATGTTTTTTGATGAAACGGAGATATTGCTGTTTTGCTACAAATTATCGATTTATAGATTTTTGTGTTTTTTCATAGGACAAATTTAAACATAAGGCTAGTAGGTAGCTCAATTTTTTATATATACAAACAAAAACCTCATATTCCCAGAAATAAGAGATAGAGTTTAGTAAATAGTTTATGCTTTAAAATTATACAAATGGATGATCATTTTTAATACAATTAATATTAAAACCTAATTGAGTTACTCGATCTTTAAACAATTCAAAATTCGATGTCATTGGACCCGAATACATAGAATTTAAATAAGTTTTAGAATCTTTATGAAATGATAAATAATTCACATACATACGACTATTGTCATCTGATATTTTAATATTAGAGTTATTTATCAAAGGTTCGACTTGAATTATTCTACATTCTTGCTCTTCTTTAAAATCATAATGCTTCACTAAATAACGTATATGAATTAAAAGCAATGGAATTAACCTAATTGCCTCTGAATGTTTTTCATGTTCATTTTTTATTTCATCGAAAATATTGTGTATTTCTGAATTTAGGCGATCTAGTCCATCTTCAACTTTAACCTTAAGGTCGTTTATAAAATTTAAATACTTGTCAACCTGTTTATCTATCAGATCTTTGGGATTATTTAAATTTTCCCTATAAAATACACATGCTTCCTTATGCCCTAATGAAATAACACGCCTAGAAATTGGGTCTAAATAAATGCAGCGGAATAGGGGTTGTTTAATCTTGGATGTAGCTATTTTAATGGGATTCACTAATGAATTATTGATATTTATATCATCGGCAAAATAATTAAATGATAAGATTAGACTCATTCCACTACCTTCAATATTATTATTTTTACCGTAAAGCCTAAATTGGTTCAAACTGTCAGGATTGAAAGTAAAACTACCAACAAAAGCCTGATAGATATTGGGAGAGTATGAACCTGTAAATCCTATAAAATTCAAGAGAGGATATCCTTCTTTCGGATCATTTGCAGTTGTTACAGAATTTAATCTAAATGGTGAATTATTAAAAATTAAAGCATTAGCTGTTTCTTGGGTAGTATAATGGGCGAATTCGAGTTCATCTACTTCTGATGCATTCAACAAGGCAACGATCTCTAAAGAAATTTGATAAACATTCAAATAAGAGTCTTTGTCAACTTGACAATTACGAGTAGTTTCGGAATAAAATGTATCCATATTAATCATACCACGAATAATTTGATGCATTTCATGCTTAGAAAATTGAATATCAGATGAATTTAAAGCTGATATTGCATCTACTGTTGAAATGTTGCCACGCATTAAACAATATCCTACATATTCTAGATTTTCTTCAGCTTCTTCACCTGATTTAATCAAAGAAATTAATATCTCTCCTTTATTTTGCCAAAATATTGATATATCTGATTCTATTGACGTTGCATGTTCTGCATAAGTCCAAGCAGTTTTATAATCAGATTCACTATGATACAAAATAGCTAGGTTGTTATATGCATAAGCATTGGATGGATCTAATGAAATAGATTTCTCTAATTCTTTTCTCGCTTCATTTATCTTGTTTTTTAAATGATAAGCATGTCCTAAATTACTATGATACATGCTATTGGAAACATTATTTTTAATTACTTTTTTAAAAATATTAATTGCGTCTTGATATTCTTCTTTTTTTATTAATAATAATCCTTTTGTGTTAAGAGCGCTTTCATTATCACTATTAATACTTAATGTTTTATCTACGTACAACTGTGATTTTTCATAGTCTTCAATCGTGTATAGATAGAAAGCAATCTGTGAATTACTTAGTTCATTCTCCTCAAGCCCTTCAACCTTTTTAAAACATATATCCGCCCCCGAAATATCTTTTTTTAATAAATAATATGTTCCTAAGCATCCCCAACTTTCTGCTTGACTATCATCAATTTCTAATGCCCTTTCAAAATTCGCTAAAGCTTCTGGATAATTCTTTCTTCTTAAATAACAACAGCCTTGGTAGTTTAATGCCTGCCAATTGTTGGGATTTGATCTCAATTCAATTTCTAATAACTCTAAAGATTCTTCAATTTTATTAAGTCTAAAAAGCTCCTCAACTTGCTTTAATAATGTTTGTGAATTATTTATATTTTTTTTTGCCATATTATTTTAAAGTAGATCTTTAGGTTAACATTAAATGTAAAGTAAAAATGTTTGAAAAATTTATTAATATGGTTAAATGTTAATCGTCAGCACAAAGTGGACAAGCTTAACTAGGAACTAAGCGATGTTTTTTTCCTAAAAACAAGGTCATTCTATGACTTTAGATATGTGTTTTATGATAAGGTGGAACTACTGTAGTCAATATTTAAAAGTAGTTTCTAAATTGGCGGAAAGGGCACAGTAAAGATGTTTTTTCCAGTATAAATCAGCTTCCTGATATTTTAACATGCAAATAAACCTGATTAATTGAGTGATTCAAATATTGACTATTTGGAACGCGTTATTCAGGTTATTTGATTAAAGGTAGTTTTTCTTGGAAAAACTTAATTTCACGGTGTTAAACACCATATTATCAAAGCAATATGTGTTTTTAAGTAAAATACTGTCATTTAGAGCCGTTTGTGGTTTTTAAATTGACCTACTTATTTATATTAATTTTCTAGGTTACGTCACATCGATAACTGCTTTGAAAACAGTATATTTACATGAGTTATGTAACATAACCGGCTAGATAACCACTGATGTTTTTTACGTAATATTTTTTTGTTATTTATTCTTTATAGATCATTAATTTTTAAGAGGTTGTAATTTCTGTATTGAAAAAGTGTTGATCAAAGTTTTTCTAGATGACATCCTACTTTGCGAAAGCTTCGGTACATTTAAAATTACAAGTACCATAACTTTCAAATATTTACAAGGGATGTGTTGTTTGGTAGTTTAGTAGAACTAAAGCAAGTATACATATGGAATATAATAGGTTTGAAAGGATTTAAATATATAAATGATAAGGTTTTACATGTTAAATTATCAAAATCTAACAATATCAACCTTAAAGCTCATTGGACTTTTAGTATAATCTCCCTGTTCTAATAATCCAGCTATATTTTCAATAATTTGAATACTGACATCTTTAGATGTTACTTTATTTACCAAATAAATCTGATACGCAGCACCATACTTTTCAGCAGCTAATAATTCATTAATCGTGATAATAAAGCTAGGGAAGGAGGGAGCGCTAGTCGCTTTGACCTCAATATAGATTTTCTTATCACTCAAATCTGTATAAGAAATATCGTATCCGTCCTTTTCGTTTTCCTTAGCATGATGTCTTAAAGTTTTAGCCTCTGTTTCACTTAGGGTAGCTCTGAGATGTTTGAGAACGAGTAATTCACCTTGATTACCATGCTTAGTTGATTTTGAAGGATTATAAAAGTTTTGTGAAGATCCATTAGTTGGTTCTTTAGACTTTGGAGTAGTAGTTTTTATTAGAGAAGTAGAAGCCATAATTATACTTACATCTGCAATTGCTGGCAGTTCTGTAACGATAATTGGTTGCTCTATGTTTCCTGTTCTTTTTAAATTTAACTCGGCTAATTCTAGTATTTTATAGAATTTCTCCTCACTAATTGGTCTAACAGAATTTTGCCTGAAATGATTAGAGATTAAAACATCCTCTAGGTATTCACCATTTGGCTTAAAATCTAATGGTTTCTCGAATGAGATATAATTTGTGATATCAGCATAATAGTCACTTTGGCTTTCTGGATCGGGATAAATATTTGCGATTTCACCATAGCCAAAATATTGTGGCTTACTGGTTTTGGTTCGCCCTTTGTAATAAACGAATTTCATGCCCGTTTTTAACCGATTAAAATACCTGTTTTTAGGGAAATGATATCTTACACCGGTTTTGTCATCCCATGCGGATATCTCGTTTTCTACTAAAATTCTATAATTATCAAGAGCCATAACCAAAAATATGGTTATAATTTCAAACTTTTGAAGTTTGATTCAAGTAAATGAGATATAGGGGAAATAGAGTGTTGAGATGGATAGTTGAAAGCATATCTTTGTGACGGATCTTTAGTGCTATATTTATGAGCTCTCATGAAATCGATATTGAGATTAATGGAAAGACAGAGATTTTTTTTGTCCATCCAATTGAAAGCAATTGGGATTATAGGTATGATGTATTTTCTGAGAAAGGTTTTATATGCACAATTTGGTATGAACTAGATATTACAGGAATTATTTGGTGCGGTGATCACAAGCTAATTAGGCAAGAAATTATTGATAAACTTGGAGACAAAATTGAATTTTTCGATATGTGATTCTTATTACTAAACTTCTTAATGGTTTTTTACATGAATTATACTTGGGAAAAAGATATGCTATCTTAGTATCATTTGTTACTGCACCTTAGGTATCAAAAACAAATATGGTGTGGCTATAATCTGTAGAACACAAGCGAATACATTATATGACAACAGATAATGCGATCAGGATTTTTTCTGATTTTTTGAATAGTAGTTGGCCGATTGTGAGCCAATTACTTATTGACAGGGATTATACATCTAATGAAGATTCCCTAAACGATTGGTTACAATCAAATTGGGAGTTTCTTGTAGAGCGAAAAATCTTAAAACTCAACGATTATCTAGAGGTATATGGTGATGGAGCAGATTTTAATGGGGCTAGGAGTAGAATTACTGATCCAGATGCTGTTGCCAATTTTAAAATAAAGGTTATCTCTAGAAATAATAAACCTGTTTATGATGTTTTAAATGAAGAAGAAGTAACATTAGTTAATACTGACTTTATTAAGTTGATAGGATTTAAGAAGGGTTTTTACATTATGGAACCAGAGTTCAATTTTGTGTTAATTGATGATAGAAATACAAGCACAGAAAGGGTAGTAAGGTTAAATGATATAGAATTCGAATTGGAGAGATTATAGCTTTCCAATAAAAAAAAAATATGGAAATCTTTCAAACAATATTAACGCTTCGAGCCAGAAAAAGAGGGTTTCACTTGATTACTGATGAAGTAGAAGTGGCCTTGCCAGAAATTAGATTATTAAAAACTGGGATTTGCCAGGTATTTATTCAACATACTTCAGCTTCCCTTACTATCAATGAAAATGCAGATCCGACTGTTCGGAAAGATTTTGAAACTTTCTTTAATAAGGCTGTTCAGGAAGATGATCCGGATTATGAGCATGACTATGAAGGTTCTGACGATATGCCTGCTCATTTGAAGTCGTCAATTTTGGGAAGCTCAGTAGCTATACCCATTCGTAGCGGAAAGTTAGCATTGGGTATTTGGCAGGGTATATATCTTTGCGAGCATCGTAACTATGGAGGTGAAAGAACCTTAGTTATAACAGCTTGGGGTGAAAAGTATTAGGAAGTTAAGATTCCGTTATAAGCGCCAGAATTAGCTTTTTATCTGGTGTTTCATAAATTTCTATTTGGGCCAACATAAGATCTTCAATATCATGACCCCAAATTCCGTACTTTTATAAAAATGCAATGTTTGTCACTTTATAATTCAGTGCGCTTGTAGTACCTGCTGTTACATCAATGGTAACACCAGTTATCTTACCTGCCATATTTGATGCAAGAAATACTGCTGTATTAGCGATATCTTCCATCAGCGGTAACTGTTTTAACATCGTGTCATCTTCCATTTTCTTAAGGAACTCCTGCACTTTCTCGCCTCCGGCTTCGATTGCTTCCTTAAAAATCCTCGAATCCGGGGATCCTGCTGAGCGGATGTTTACTACTCGAATGCCATAAGGCCCCAGTTCTGCAGCCAGGTTGCGGGAAAATGCTTCTACTGCATTGCATGCTGGCCCAAATCCGCCTACATTGGCATAACCGATGCCACCTGGAGTCGCAGTCAATGAGAGTATCACCCCCGATTTGGATGGTTTCATCACCCGTGCGGCAGCTGTTGCAGTTATAAATTGTGTTTCCATAGCAATGTTTATTGGTCGGAGAAAATCAGCTAGTGCCATTTCAGTTAATGGAATATCTTGTGTATCCTGCCAGCCGATGGCATTAAACGAGATATCAACGGATCCTGCGGCATGCATTACAGTCTGTATATGGTTATTGACGGACTTCTCATCCCGTGCATCTACTTGGTGGACGGAGGCTTTCCCTCCAGCCGATTCAATCTTACTTGCTGCGTTTTTTACGCTATCTATATTATGGCCTGTAAGAAATACGTGGGCACCTGCAGAGGCAAGCGCGCTGGCAACTGCACCCCCAAGCGATCCACCAGCTCCGTATACGATTGCATTTTTATCTTTTAATAACATAATTCGATTCTTTATATTTCAAATTTAGTTTTAAAAATTCCTGTAAATGCTGTGTGGTTAGGACAATTAAAGGGGCATATGTGCCATTCCTGAATTAAACCCTATAGCTATTTAAGTTTTGATCACTGATGCGTATTCACGTAAGATAGTAGGTCATGCATTACATCCAAGCCTGGAAGCTATCGGGTGTGTAGAAGCTTTAACCTCTTAGTTGTATTTGAATTCGAAGGGCTGATTGATCCGGTACCTGGCGGGTATTCCGTCACGGGTTCCGGGCTTGTATTTGGGAAGCAGCTTCAGGATTCTGACCAGCTCAGTTTTAACGGCTTCTGGTCCGGTTCCTTTTACACTGTACGAAGAAACATCCCCGTCTTTTTCAACGATGCTGGTGATTTCTACTTTGGTGTACGTTCTGTTCCTTTTCAATACAGGTGAGGCAGAGAATTCTTTATTGATGAGCTTGTACTGGGTCTCCCAATCGGTGATGGGCTGCGGCAGCCGCAGGTCATGTCCATTAGAAAGCGTTTTGTCATCATAAATGAGCGTATCAATGGCTGAAGTGTCTTTTTGAATGGTTTGCGCTCTGGTGTTTAGGCTGATGCCTGATAAGGCGATGATAGTTAGGATAGACAGAAATGTGTTTTTCATGGAGTGACGTTTGTCTAAAGGTAATGATTATGGGTAAATTCTAAATTTAATATTCGTCCGGTAGTGCTCATTTGAAATCGTCAATTTTGGGTAGCTCAGTAACTATACCTATCCGTAACACAAGGTTTGCATTGGGTATTTGGCAAGGTATATATCTTTGCGAGCATCGTAACTGTGGAGGTGAAAGAACCTTAGTTATAACTGCTTGGGGAGAAAAGTATTAGGAAATTAAGATTCCGTTATAAGCGCCAGAATTAGCTTTTTATCTGGTGTTTCATAAATTTCTATTTGTGCCAACATAAGATCCTCAATATCATGACCCCAAATTCCGTACTTACCATTGGTGTCATTACGATTATATAAGGTCTTTCTTTTTTCTATGGGGATAGTTTTGATGGTGGCACTAGCTTCTTCCTCTGCATATATTTTACGATAAGCCTTATTGATTTCATTGATCAAATGCACTCTTGTAAAACCTGTATCTGAACTGAGATCGAATTTATATTCATTGGTTAAAGGATAGTCAATGATTATGGTTACAGTGTGTTGGCTTATTACAATTTCTTCTGGATTTTGTAGCTGGGCTAGATCTTTTTCAGGATTTGCGATGCTTATACTGGAAGTATCACCATCTTCAGAATTAGGGGTATAAACATTGAAGTTTATGGAATCTATATATTTCCCCAAATTGTCATTGTTCCTATCAACTGAAGCCTGTTCTCTTTTCCTGCCCATCTCGGCAGGATCCGTTGATTTTTTCTTTGCTAAATTGCATCCCAACAATGCAAGAATGAATAGGAGTGAGAGCAGTTTTTTAATCATGATTCTAAATATAATAATAAATATCATACTCCGAATCATGATGAAACGATAGTCACTAAATCATAAAAAAGTATTATTTTGAACTTAAATTATGGTACATCAAAAAACTATGGAAGTGAAAATCGAAATTCCTGAATACAGTGGAGATAAAGGAATAACCTATCTATGGACCGATGGTTTCGAATTAAATGTAACAGCAGATGATAATGCCGTTTTTATTAAAGCAAATAAGGAAGGACTTATTTCGATGGCTAATCATTTATTAAATTTAGCACAGGATGATGTACCCAAAAATCATCATATGCATTTTGATGAATTCAACTCATTGGAGGAAGGCTCAAAGCAGCTTACAATAGAAAAAATATGATGATTTTTGTTACTTGGTTACATTCTTTATGAAAAAGATAGTTTCCGGCATTTTATTCTTTATGTTTTTTTTTGGGCTTGTATGGCTGCTTTTTCCAGGGCCTAATGAGGCGAGTTGTAATCGTCAGGATGATTTTTTAAAGTTGAAAATCAATGGACTTGTATTGAAAAAGTACATAGATAAGGAGCAGCATTCTTATCCCATAATTGAGGTAAAGGACTTTGATTCAGATAGTGTTATTGTGATAAATTTGGTTTGCGATAAGTCTGATGCTTTTTCTAAAATAAATGTAATGGATTCTTTAATAAAACCAACTGGAGTTAATTCTATCTTCAGAAATATCAATAACAAACTGGTTATGATAGCAGTGGTCGATTTTGGTTGCAGAAGAAATTAAGTGCTTTGCATATTGGATAGCTCGATACTCAGTATAACATCATTAAATTACATCAATTCTGTAGGTGTGAAATTCATTATCAGGAGTTAGCCTCTTAAAACCTATTTGCTCGTAAAGTTTTTGTGCTACATAATTGTCAACAGCTGTTGAAAGCTCTACAAATTGAGCATTGTTTTCCCTTCCAAAATTCATTGCCGTTTTAATAAGACTTTCGCCGACACCTTGTTTACGATGGTCTTTCTGCACGAAAAGGTCGTTTAGGATCCAATTCTTAACGGTACGAGCGGAAGAGTACTTTGGATACAGTTGAGTAAAACCGATAGGTGTTTTGTCATTGCTGAGTGCAACGAAAATTATTGATTCACAATTGTCTAATCTAGCTTGAATAAATGCTTTTGCGCGTTCAATATCAGATTGTTGCTTATAGAATATTCGATATTGGTCGAATAATTCAAATACTAAATGACCCTGTGAGCTGTTAACCTTTACTATTTCCATCAAGATTTAAAATTAGATAAAAATTTACAATTTCAGATTAATGCAATTGTTCCCAAAAATCAAATTTTTGGATTTTTTTTGGGTTCTTCAAATCCTTCGCTTCTTCTAGGGCTTTTGTTCGGACCTCGTTCGGCTCTGGCCGAACGAGGTCCGAACAAGGTGCGTTTAAAGGTGGTGTCAGGAGCGACTATATTTTAGGTGTAAATTCGGATTTTTTCCAAATCCGGAACCAAGCCAAAACCAATCCAGTTTAGTAGCAATACCCTCTTGATTAAAACTTTTAAGCGATGTTGTTTAGCTCAAAGTATTTTAATATCAGGCGATTTTTTTGATCTCATACATTAAATATAACAGGAATATAAATACACTTCTACATTCTGTTCGGTTTACGACGGAAATCGACGTAATGATTCACAATACGCGCTTTATATGACATTTAAATGATTGTATTAGAGTTAATTGAATCCTTCTTAACTATTCCAATGTACAATGGCCAACGGTTTAAAGTACTGGAAATGGGTAAGCCGGACCACAAGTGTCCGGTGTCTCTATTGATCCGGGAGCGCAGAGTAGTCCTGACTCTGAAAGATGTATTGTAGTAGTAAGTTTTAGTTTTTTTAGTTTGGTTGGTTTGCACTACTTGTCCTTATTACTTGGACCTGGTGTTTTACTGCGTCTTGGATTTTACATAAATGTTAGATTCATTTTTGAATTAAAAAATACCAAGAGGTTGGTATAGGAATGTTACCAAAGGGCAGGTAAATTTATATAGAGATTAAAAACCGTCATAAAAACCAGTGGAACAATCTTATACAGATTTCCTAGGTATACAAAAAAGCTATTGGCTAGTATTAGTGAACTTAAGATCTCTCAATTAAATTTAAGCTAGTTTAAACTAAGATCGACTTAATAATAATCTTATGAACTATTTAACAAATCAATCAGCTTGTTTATTACTCTTTTGTATTCTTATTGTTCAAAATGGATTCGCACAAAAGCCATATAAAGACAAATTAGAAGGTTTATTAACCCAAAATGATGTGTATATTGATGATTGTCACCTCGAGTCAGTAACATTGGGTTATAGAGTTGGTACAACCTTGGGCGAGCCATACGTTTATTTGAACCTGAAATGGAAAGGGCTATCTGTTTCAGATGATTGTCTTACAGATAAAAAGTTTGTAGTTTTCCTAAACATCGGTGGTGGGGGATATAGTTTTTGGTTAAGAGCTGGCGGCTCAGCTGATATGGTAGTTGGCCCTGGAGATAACAAATGGGGCACTAATCCACTGGCGGGATCACCAAATTGGAATGAAGTAATTACAAAGAATGTAGATTACAATAGAAAAAGCTTAGAATATGTTTCTGCTGAGGATGCTAAGGCGTTATGGAAACGTGGTTTTGGTGTCGTTGGGGCAAAGCTGGTGACGCCATCGGGTGTTATAGTTCCATTCTAGGCATTTTTATTCTTCTTACTTTCACCTCAGACACTAAAAACGAAATCAGCATCTCAAGAACTTAAATCATATCCTAAATGAAGTGGCGAATTGCAATCATTGCTTTTAATGTCGTTGGAAAAAAATATAACAACAACATCTGTTTAATTTCAAACTTTAAATATTCGTACAATGCACTCCAAATTTGATCTAATAATACGGAAAGGGCTATTAGCTAAGCTTTTTTTAAGCCTTGCACTAGCTTTAATTTGTTGCACACCATTATTTGCGCAACAACCTACTAAAAGTCAAACCATTAGGTGGATTATTGAAAAGCTTAGTGCATATGGCCGTAACATGAATCATTCACCTATCAAAATGTATTATGATGCCGAAGTAGATGAATTTGTTATTATGGGGGAGACCGGAGAGCTATATAAAAATCATAAATATGAAACAACAATTCCAATTGGAAAAATTGACAATATAGAATTTGATCAATTTGATGAAACTATGATTATACGCACAGTAGGTCAGGCAATATCTACAACAATAGAAAAAGATGTAACGAACAGCAATTTATTTACAATTCGTATCGATTATGCTAGTGAGGGGAGCCTATTTGAACGCATGAGAAAGGCGGTCAAGAGGTTGTATGACTTCTATGAAAAAGAAGAAGAAGCCTTTTAATACTTAGTGCTTTTTTATACCATATGAAAATGTTTAAGCCTTTATAGAGGCAGGGCGTATTTTCCGCATTTCCTTTTTTGACCTGCAGATCTTTCAGTGGTAAACAGCAACAATTTTATCTCATTTCTATATAGTGTCAAAATTCCAAGCGCACAATTACGGCCTGCGAAACCCTGATGTGCTAAGCCGGGGGCACTGTTCTCGCTTTGGGTGTTTATGGGAATTGTTTTGTTCTTGTGTTTTACCAGATAACAACTATGCAATTTGATGCCAATGGTGGGGGATTGCCTGTGCTTTGGATCTATTTTAAAAAACCGTCAGTTCTTTTCCGTCTTTATAAAGGTAAATACATTCTCTAAAATACTATATTTATGGTTTAACCAATTTTTAAGTACAAATGAAATCCTTTGGAACATATACCTGCTCATCCTGTGGTAAGGAACACGAAAATTGGCCTGCTTTAGGTTATTCATCCCACGCATTTTACGATAACTTATCTTCAGAGGAGAAGGAAAAATGTGAACTCAGCGATGATTTTTGCATCACAGATATTGAAGGGCAAACTGATCGCTTCATACGTTGTACTTTGACACAACAGGTGAATGATCATTGTGAAGATTTGGAATATGGAATTTAGGTGTCTTTAAGTGAAGCTAGCTTTAATGATTATTATGATAACTATTGATAATATCCCTTATGCCTAATACTTCAATGCCCGGGCCATCCATAATTGCAAGAATTATTTTTATTGCTATTGTATTTGCGATTTCTTTGTTGTTGGGCTATTTTCTAGGATAATAATTTATGATAGATTTTTTTACCTATATTTTTATTGATATTATTGGTAGCAGCCTCCAATGCGTAATCAAAAAACTGTTTTTCAAGCCTAAAAGGCGAAAGGGCAGTTAGATACGTTACTCAAAAGTTAATCATCACCTACTAATGTTAATACCAGGAAAGGTAAGGACAGACCAGAAGTTGTTCCTCATAAGGATCACGAACACCCTTTTGTTAGAGATTATTATAATGATATCTCAAAAGAAGAAGCGGAACTTAGGATTAAGGAAATGATTGCGCAAGTTTCATAACTTTCTTCTGAAAGAATCATAGTGTAATTTCTGTATTAGTACAATTTAGTTGCTGTTGTTATAGATATAGTTCTTTGTTAAGAATATATTTCCAATATTTGGATATGAAATTCTTTGTAACGCTCCTATTTGTCTCATTTACATTGTTTGTTCAAGCTCAAGACTCAGGTTTTTTTATTGGTAAATGGATTGTAATAGACGTATTGTTGTCGAAAGATGCTAGCGCAGACGATAAAAAAGCACTTGAGATGATGAAACCATATTTATTAAAAACAAGATTCCAATTTGATAAAGGTAATCGTGGGATTTGTAATATGACTCTACCTACAATTGTTCAAGGAATTAAACCATCTTCGGATGTTTATTGGATTTACGATCCAACCAATCGAAATCTAATCATTAAAGAATGGAAACTTAGGAAAAGAGTAACAGCAGAATATACTGTTAAGATCGAGGATGATGACGTCTATTTTGTTTTAACGGATGGACCACTGATATTGAAGGTGAAAAAACAAAAAGTATATAAGTAGGAACTAAGGTTATGATAATATCTCTCAGAACATTTTTTAATGTGTTGTCTATTCTCTTAGGTTTATTATTTGTCTCGTCAGTTGGTAATGCGCAGGAAAAGCATGATGGAACTATTCCAGTTGAAATTATATCATTAAATAATTTTACCAGAAAAGAATTAATCAATTGGGCTAAGAAGATCAACCCCGTCTTGGATTTCGTTAAAGAGAAAGATGTAAATGGTCAACCAAGCTATGTGGCAATAGACAGCAATAAAACTATAGTTCGATTAGTAGGTGAAGAAAACAACATACAATGGGCAAAATGGACTTATACTTTTACTCCGAATGTAGAATTAAATAAAAAGCTGGTAGCAAATGTTGTCTATTTTGCATACATATTTGATAAGGCTCAAATGCCTACTTGGATTCAAAAAGAGATGAAAGGGATAAGCAAGGATTTATTCAAAGAGTATATCGGAAAAAAGACTTCATTAGGAGTTAATAAAACAGTTCAACTCCTTTATAGTGTAAAGCAAAAGGAAATGACATTTTCTTTTGCTGCTGAATAGCTTATTAATGAATAAATTGTTAACCTATTTTTACTATGATTATTAACTCGCTCCTAAAAGAAGACGCTAAACTGAGTTGGCAATATCTAATTATTTCTGGTTTTAAACGAAAGTGGCAACTAGAACTTGTGCTGTATTTTTTGATAGTCGTTAGCTGCTTAATTTGCTTTGGTTACTCATTTTTTCGGCCATCGAGTGCACCTCATTTTTTATGGGTTACAATTTTCATAGCGCCCCTTTTTATAGGAAGGGGCTTAATAAGATTATACCAATTTAGGGATGAAATACATAAAGGTTTGTTTATACGGTATAGTGATTTTTTGCCAACGACTGAAAAGCAAAATATAGATGAGCTTAGAATAGCTATGCTATCCATAGTTCTAAAAGAAAATAATTACAAGAACAAGGATGCCATTCAATCAATTATCAATGAACTGAAATTTGAGGCAGGGCTTCCTCAGTATCAAATAAAATCTGTAAAAATTTTAGGTTCCTTGTTTCTGTTGTTATTGGGAGCAGTTATAGGTTACTTTATGGATGTAAAACCACAAAATGATTCGAATTATCTGCAAATAGGAAAGGCTTTGCTTGAGCTCTTCTGGACTATTATAGGATTACTTGTGGTTTTGTGTAGCGGTGCTTGGGTAATTGAAAATACTTTTGCCAAAGTATTTTTTGAATTAAAGGTAAGACAGCGGTATAGAATTGATTTAATCAGATCTTTAGAGGAATTACTAAGAAGACCATAATATTTTGGTGGTAGATTTATATGCTCTTAAATTTACTCTGATGTAGAGGAATGGAGACCTGGTAGCGGGTTTCATGAGAGCATTTTATATCTCAAATACAAATACTATTTAAACGAGCTCTTCATAATCTGACAGTGATCTCCAATACTTGTCTTTATGAATTTCGTAGCTTATTTCTACTTTATCTTTAAAATTTTGCTGGATTTGGTAAGCAATTTTAGAGCTATTTCTAAATTCCTTACAAGCATAATAAATTACTGTTACATCATTGGACGTTTCACTGCAAATTCTTAATTGACCATTTTTGCCCTTGAAAGCTAACAGGATTTCTTCTTCAATTAAGAACACTGTCTTAAAGATCGGAGCGATTGCAAGGTTGCTATTCAAAGCCTCCGCAAAACAGATTTCAAATTTCAACATCCAAGGGTGTGACATCTTAGCCTCCCATTTTAGCAAATCTTTATTCATTATAGCAACTACGCGACTCCCATCTGTACGTTCTCCGCGGAATAGCACAGTATCGTGATCTGTGATATCTACAGTGACATCTTCGTATTTCGCAACAAACTCTTTTTCTCTCCAGATAAGGTATGGTTTTAATTTTTCAATTGGGATTAATTCGCGTCGAGCTTCAGCTGTCGAGATTACTGTAAGCCTATCAATCATTGTAACGAACCTAATTTTACTAAGTAAATTATCAAGAAAGAAAGAGATACCATCAGAAATAGTATTCTTTTTTTCTTCAGTGAAGTCGTCATGCACTATAACAATTTCAATTTCATCAGGATAGTTAACATCTACCTCCGGATAAAAGCTCAGATTATCGAGGCTAAAATGATAACCATCTACATCTACATCCATCAGATTTTTTTCCCGTTCTGGATTATGGGCTCCAAATTTCCAACCTTTAATATCCGGCGCTGCTGCAAAAAGTTCCTCAACAAAGACGAAGTTTCTTACGGCTCTATTAGCAGAAAAAATAAGCTCAGCGTTATTTTCGTCTACCATTCTGGTTAGAACAGTAAGACCTTCTTTGAGTTCGTTCAATTTCGGTAGGAGCTTTGAAAATAAATCTTCTTTGATGTTTACACCCTCTTTAATGATATTGTGGAATTCCTTTTCATTAGCGAAGAACCAGTTCCAGAACGCTCTATTTAAATCAATAGTGGTGTTTTTGTGTCCGGAGATATTTTTAAAATCACTCATAATTTTGGTTTAAGAGTTGATATGGCAACTGAAAATAACCAAGTAGTGGCCTTTATTAGTTAGCAAAGCTAATACCGCTTACTGATATATAATTGTCACCTATCACTATTTTGTAAACTTGGCTGTAACTAAACTCTGTTCTATCCAAATGTCTTCCAAAGTGATTTTTTTATTAGAAATTTTCCATAGTTTTTCATAGATAACTCTTAAGGAAGCTTTATCTATATCCTGTTCTGCCATGTATACAAAGAACTTTTTAAGTTAAAATTACTTATTCCAAATTCGGTATAACTACGGCTATCTGACAATTTGCGAACTCGAGACAACAGGGTTACTTTATGAGTATAAAACCACAGATGATTCGAATTACCTGAAAGTAGGAAAGGCTTCAGATATAAAAAGTATTCAGTAGTAAAGTATAGCTTTAAAATAAGATTAGAATCCAAAATAGCGAATCCTTATAAGTTGGTTGTTTTCTCGAAATGACGAGCTATAAGATATTTGTTTGGTACAAATATCTTATTTAATTTATAAATGAATTAACTCCTTTAAAATTCTTAAATTTCATTTCCATATGAAAACAGTTACGCTTCTCAACTATGTGATGTATATGATATATCTTAAATGTAACCTTAGATATTCAGATCATTCCAATTCTCCGTTAATCATATATCTTAGGGCGTGCCCAATTGATGCCGTTAAATTTTTATCAACTAACTAGTCAGCTCCTTAATCCTTAGAAATTGGATCTTACGATTCTTATATCTTATTGAAGGTTCAAAAAAAATAAGCGTAATTAACGAAATAAAAAGAAAATAATATTATGAAGATTAAATTGACAATTTTAGTTCTTTTGTTGCTGTTCGGCTTTTTAAACTCTTTTGGACAGAAGTCTTTTTTGGATTATTATATCAACCAAATGAATATGAAATATGATTGTCCACCCGACTTCATCGAAGAAAAAATAATCGACAGCACTGCTTATATGCCACGGAGAAACAGTGGTTTTTTAAATGGTGTTTTTTATAAATTAAAACCGAAAGATTCAGATAGCTTAAGTATCGCTCTGAGCTTTTTTGACGTAGGTCCGATTCTTCGTAACCGAGAAAACCATTCAAGCTATACTGAAAAAAGTTTTGCAAGAACAATAAACTACTTGCTAGATACCCGTCCATTGTTTGAGGAGCGTGGGGGAGAAGTGATAGAAGTAAAGCGCGGTGATGTACTGGACACAACAAAGATACAAATGTTTAAAGATATGGCATTAAAAAGATATGGCGCAGACAGGGCTGGTATTATTGATGTACCTGTAGATATACCTTATCTTGGTAAATATCATAAACTGAAAATACTATTCATGGAGAAAAAGGGTACGGGGGAGGCATACATTTATTATCATTATAATGATGGTCAAGATATTACTAGGTATATAGAAAAGACTAAATATATACTGACATTCAAGTAGTGTGTTAGATAACAGGTATTTCTGTATTAAGAATTAACGCTCGAATCTCTAACGGGATCTATGTTCGTATTGCTAGGTGATTATTCTAAACGGTTGGGCTCAAAGCACCTTACAATAGAAAAAGTATGATGATCAACTTAATCCAAACCGAGTACCTGATATATATGGATATTCGCTGGCATCTATATAAGATTCGATACGTACGCCACTTGTGGCAATGATTTGCCATGTATTATCAAACTTTTTCCATATTCTTGTGAACTTAATTCTGAGCTCCATGTCAAAACCTTGATGAGTTCCGGTAACATCTTTAGAAGACACTACAACAGCTGTATCTCCAAACATGGTGATAAGCCGATCCAAAACAGTTATCGTTTTCAATATAAGATGAGGGTGCTGGTGAAAGTCAAGATCATCTTGTTTAGTTCTCAGATTACTAAAGTGATCTACGAACATCAGATCCTGATGCAATAGCCTATCAAGTGTTTCAATGTTCCTGTTAAGCATGGCATTAACGAGAATGTTTTCCAGAGCGTCAATTTCATTTTTCATATTTTACATTTTTGAACAAAGTAGGGGCCTTTATTAGCTAGCAAAGCTAAGACCACTTACTGATATGTTATTGCCCATTCTCACTATTTTGTAAACAAACCGAAGGTTCTATAGATTATAAGTAAAGCATGTTTTTCTAGGTTGATATGCTTAAAGAAACTGGCTGACCTATAATTCTTTACTTTCTTTCTTTTCTAGTCGGAGGATATTTCGGGATATTAAATTCGAAACTAAAAATCTCAGATGGCTGAATCTCTAATGCCTTACATACTGCGATAAGACCACTTACTGATATATTATTATCACCTCTCACTATTCTGTAAACTTGGCTGTAACTAAAGTCTGTTCTATCCATAATGTCTTCCAAAGTGATTTTTTTTTCATTAGAAATTTTCCATAATTTTTCTCGGATAACTTTTAAGGAGGTTCTATCTATATACTGTTCAGCCATGTATACAAAAAGACCTTTTTAAGTTAAAGTTTCTTATCCCAAATTTGGTATAATTGCAATTATTAATTAAGTTTGTTTATTACTAAAATATATTAGAATGACCTAAAAAAATAAAATAGTGTCTCAATTTAAATGAGGCATAATTACATAATTAAGAGTCTCGACCCATGTCTGACAATTTGCGAACTCGAGACGGTAGATTTATGCCCATATCTTATGTAAAGTACATATATTTGTTCTTTGCTATAGATACTGGGCCCTGCCGTGATCCACGTTCGAACGTCAGACATTTGGGGTGGGGAGTAGGGCTCAGTCTATGGGTTTTATTCTTATAAGAGACTCGTATAACTATACGAGACATGAAAAAAACTAGTATTTTCCTCCTCAATCTCCCTTTCGGCCTTAGTCGCCAAGCATCTCTTTTTGCCAAAAAACCAAAAAATCCAATCTAGTTTATCTACAGGTACAGTTGATCGACCAATTGTGGGTTAACTATTCGTATTCAACTAACTAACAAACCATAAAATAAACTGTATGAAAAAAACGGTACCAACCATCGTAATGGCTATGCTATGCTTAATTTTCACCACAAAAGCACAGCAAACTACCAGCCTAACCGGCAAAGTCATTACCTCTCCAGATTCCAGGCCTTTATCTGGAGCAACAATTAAAGTGGAAAATGGAGGAGGAGTACTAAGCAATAGTGAAGGCAAATTCACCATTCAAACCTCATTACTAAAGGGCCTACTCATCATTTCATATACTGGTTTTAAAACCGTAAAAGTTCCTTTTAGTAAAGATGCCCCCGGCCCATTCAGTATTATTCTTCAGGAAGTAGAAAGTACCCTTAAAGAGATAGAAGTAAATGCGGGCTACTATACCGTAAAAGATAAAGATAGGACAGGAAGCATTTCGAGTGTTTCTGGTGAAACTATAGCTCAACAACCGGTAAGCAACCCTCTGGCCGCTTTGATCGGCAGAATGGCAGGAGTGAATATTGAACAACAATCTGGCATCAATGGGGGTGGGTTTAAAGTTGAAATACGTGGGAGAAATAGTTTAAGATCTACTGCTAGGGAGCCATTGTATTTAATAGATGGTGTGCCATACCCATCAACGGGACTCACTGACCCAAATTTGGGCATTAGTGGAATAAGTGAGATAGGTAGTCCACTGAATTATCTCTCTCCAAATGATATTGAAAGTATTGAGGTTCTAAAAGATGCTGATGCAACAGCCATTTATGGCTCTAGAGGGGCAAATGGAGTCGTGTTAATTAAAACGAAATCAGCAACCGTTGGAAGAACTGCTGTAGATGTAAGTATGTTTCATGGAATCTCGAAAAGAGTAAGTAAAGTCAAACTTTTAAATACACCACAGTATTTAGAGATGCGCCATGAGGCATTTGCAAATGATAAAGTTGCCCCAGCTTTAACGGACTATGATGTGAATGGGACATGGAGCGAGAACCGTTATACTGATTGGCAGGAGGTTCTAACTGGTGGTAATGCAAAAAACACAAATATGAAAATTGGGGTAAATGGTGGAAATGAATATAGTCAGTTCTCTTTTCGGGGAAATTATAGTAAGCAAGGCTCTGTTTTTCCAGGTGAATTTGCAGATCAAAAAGTATCAGGAGCCTTAGTTGTAAATCATACTTCATTAAATAAAAAATTTAAGGTGAATTTTTCTTCTACCTGCGCTATTGATCATAACACCCTTCCTCAAACAGATTTAAGTAGCTTTTTTAGTTTAGCACCAAATGCACCTGATTTATACGATAATAAAGGAAATTTAAATTGGGCTCTAGATGACTCTGGAAGCCCAACATGGTCTAATCCTTTAGCCTCATTGCTCAATACTTACAAAGCCAAATCAAATTCTTTTCTTTCCAGTGCGCTATTTAATTATGAAGTTTTATCGGGATTATCATTAAAAAGTAGCCTGGGGTATACTAATATACGGCTTAAAGAAAATTTGTTAAATCCAATTAGTGCTCAAAGCCCATCAGAGTATGCAATTGGTATTCATCAGATTTCATATAATACCTTAGAGACCTGGATTATTGAACCGCAAGTTAATTACCAAAAAAATATTGGAAATGGAGTTTTAGATATATTGATTGGTGGTACTTTTCAAAAGGATGATCAAAAAATGGAAGCTATTGCAGGTGTTGGCTATACCAGTGATCTTCTGTTGGAAAGTATTACTGCGGCACCCATAAAAAATGCGTCGTCGGCTTCTTCTGAATACAATTATAATGCATTGTTTGGTAGGGTAAACTATAATTATCAAGGTAAATACCTTGTAAATTTAACAGGCAGAAGGGACGGTTCAAGCAGATTTGGTCCAGGAAAGCAGTTTGCTAACTTTGGAGCAATTGGTATGGCCTGGATTTTCTCAGAGGAGAACCTGTTCAAAAATGCAATTAGTGCGCTATCTTTTGGTAAGATCAGGACAAGCTATGGTGTAACAGGGAGTGACCAAATTCCTAATTACGGTTATCTGAATACTTATTCTGCCTCTCAGCCCTATGTGGATGGGAGTGGATTGGTTCCAAATCGTCTTGCCAATCCTAATTATTCATGGGAAACAAACAAGAAGCTTGAAACAGCACTAGAGCTGGGGTTTGTTGACAATAGGATATTATTTTCTTCAAGTTGGTATCGCAATCGTTCTTCTAATCAGTTGGTTGGCTATTCGCTTCCAGATATTACAGGATTCTCTAGCATTCTTGACAATCTGCCTGCTACAGTACAAAACTCGGGTTGGGAATTTGAATTGAATACGCAAAATATAAAAAACAGGTTACTTACCTGGAGCAGTTCAGTGGTGTTAACCATCCCAAAAAATAAGCTATTAGCCTTTCCCAATCTATCGGGATCGTCCTATGCTCGTTCTTATACCGTGGGATCTTCCTTATATGCACCAATTGGCTATCACTATCTGTATGTAAATCCGCAAAGTGGGGTATATACTTTTCAGGACTTAAATGGTAATGGTAGCGACTTGGATGAGGGAGACAAGAAAGTTGCTAATCGTGCGTTAACGAGTCAATTTTACGGCGGATTACACAATTCCCTAACTTATAAAAATTTTCAGCTGGAGGTGTTTTTTCAGTTCACAAAAAAAACAGCCAGAAACCCACTGTATTTGTTTGATGCTGCCGGAGCGATGGGAAATCAGCCTTTGATGGTATTAGAGAGATGGAAAAATCCTGGTGATGTAACAGAAGTGCAAAAGTTTTCGCAATCATATGAGGCCGGGGGAGCTGCACAGCGATTCGGATTTCTGGTGAGTTCTGATCGGTTTACAGACGCGTCTTTTATCAGGTTGAAAAATGTATCACTATCATGGAATGCGCCTAATTCGCTAATTCAAAAGTTAAAACTGAGTAATCTTAAAGTTTGCATGCAGGCGCAGAACCTATTTACCATAACAAACTATCTGACAGATCCGGAGGTCCTTGCATTTAGAACACTACCTGCTTTAACAACAGTGACGATCGGCATTCAGGCAAGCTTTTAATCCTAAAAAACGAAAGAACATGAATAATATAATTAATAAAAACTTAGGGATATGGCTAATGCTATTGTTGCTTTCTTGTAAAGGTTTTGTAGAAATAGGTGACCCTAAAGATGAAATAGGTAATGAAAAGGTTTATTTAAATGACGAGACTGCCACATCAGCAATCCGAGGGATTTATGCCCAGATGATGTCAAACTACGGTTTCGCCAGCGGTTCCTTTAGTAGTGTGACTTTTTTGGCTGGGAGATCTGCCGATGAATTTACCAATTTTAATGCAGATGATGCTTATATCCAATTCTCTGTTAATAATGTATTTCCTGACAATACTTATTTGAGATCTGGACTGTGGCAGGAGCCTTATAAGTATATCTATTATGCAAATTTGGCTCTGGAAAATCTAAGCCGATCTGAAAATGTAAGTGACAACATTAGGAGGCAGTTACAAGGTGAGGCTAAATTTATCAGATCCTTTTGTTATTTCTACTTAACAAATCTGTTTGGGGATATTCCCTTGGTATTAACCACCAATTATAAGATAAATGCAACTGCTTCTGCTAGTAATCAAATGGCAGTGTATAAGCAAATAATAAAAGATCTTCTTGATGCTAAGGGGTTACTAGGAGAAGAATATCCTTCTGTAGATCGTGTTAGACCAAACAAATGGGCAGCAACAGCATTATTAGCCAGAGTTTATTTATATACGAAAGACTGGGTTGATGCAGAAAAAGAATCTTCTGAAGTAATTGCACAAACAGACACATATCAGATTTTGAATGACCTGGATGGTGCATTCTTAAAAAACAGTAAGGAAGCTATTTTACAGTTTGCAGTTCCGCAGTCGCTCGGTGTTGATACCAAAGAAGGAAACTTGTTTATACTTATAGCGTCGCCTGGGTCAAGTAGTCAGGTAGGCTTAAGTGCAGATTTAGTAGGTGCTTTAGAGCCATTGGATTCTCGAAGAGTACACTGGATAGGGACATATACTGAAGGAAATACTTCATGGAATTTTCCCTACAAGTACAAAGTTAAATTTAGTTCTGGCTCATTAAACGAATATTCGATGGTATTGAGGCTTGCAGAGCAATATCTTATCAGGGCAGAGGCCAGAACTATGCAAGCTAACTTCGAAGGTGCTCTTGAAGATATTAATCTGATCAGAAAAAGAGCCGGCTTAAAAGACCTTACTGTAGATACAAGACCAGACCTTTTAACAGCAATTGAAAAGGAGAGAAGGGTTGAGCTTTTTGCGGAATGGGGCCATCGTTGGTTGGATCTTAAACGTACAAATAGAGCAGATGAAGTTCTCGGTGTATTGAAATTCCCAGGCTGGAAAAGTACAGATGTTTTATATCCAATTCCCCAAACAGAAATAACGAATAATAAAAACCTGACTCAAAATAAGGGTTATTAATAAATAATTTAACTAAACATATTTATATTCATGAAAACCAGATCTTTAACATTTTTAATCGCATTATTGTTCATTGGGGATAGGTGTTTTCCTCAAGCAAAAAAATCAAATTTGCAGCCAATAGAAATTGGCAGTAAAGCACCAGGGTATACGCTAAAAGGGCTCATTAACTATCCGGTTTCTGATGCAAAACTAACTGATTTTAAAGGAAAAATCTTGATTCTCGATTTTTGGACTTTTGGCTGCGCTGCATGTGTTGAATCATGGCCTAAACTGTTAAAACTTCAGGAAAAATTCAATGATAAGATCCAGATTGTCTTGGTAAATAACTTTGAAAATGAGCATAGCGTAAAACGCTTTTTAGATAAAAGGGAGGATCTTTTTGGCTATCGTATGACCTTGCCTATTGCATGTGGAGACAAACAAATGAGATCATTATTTCCTTATCAGTCTGTCCCGCATGTTGTTTTTATTGACGCAGAAGGTACCGTTAAGTACATTTCTGAAGGTGCTTTCTTAAACGAAGAAACCATAGGTAATATGATTAAAGGTAATGAGCTTAAGATTCCAGAAAGAATTAATGAATATGTAGAGCTGAATCCTTCTAAACCCTTGTTTATGAATGGTAATGTGGGCAAAAAGGAAACAGGAGAAAATGCAATCTTAAGTTCTGTAATTACACCATACAGCACTGATATTTATAGCTCTATAGATTTTGGTAGATGGGAAAATAGATCGTATGGATGGATTGGAAGTTTTCCGTTAAAGGATATGTTTAGGATTCTGTATGGTGATGGCACTTTGGCTGATGGATCGGGAACCCGTGTTCCAAATGCTCAAATACTTTTAAAAATGGCAGATTCGAGTAAATACGTTTACGAGATAAATGAAATTACTAGACCGGAAAATACTTACTCCATACAGTTTACTGCAAAACGTGATATGTCGGTTGATCATATAAAGCGGAAAATGATAACAGATTTGGAGCAGTGTTTTGGACTAAAGAGTGAATGGGAAAAGCAGCTTAAAAAATGTTTGGTGATCTCTAGATCAAAATCGCCTATTACGGAATACAAAAAAGGGTCTAGACAACTTGATATAAACTATTCATCATTAAACATTAATAATGTTACTGTAAAGGAGTTTACAGATTGTTTGCTAATGTCTTTAATTAGCTATTATAAAAATTTTTCTTATCCTATTGTAGATGAATCTGGTTTTAAAGGTAAGCTTGGAAAGATCAGTTTTGAAGGGAATATTAAAGATTACAAGAAATTGGGTGAAATGCTGGATAAGTATGGACTTGAATTTTCAATACAGGAACGCGAGGTTCCAGTATTGGTGGTGAGCGATCAGAAATAGTGATAATAATGGGCAACAAAGTGATGTTGCCCATTATTGTCTTTAAGATTTAGACAGGTTTATAGTATACATCGTTATAAATTGATCTGATAAGGTATAGATATAGTTTCCTGTAACTTTAAACTGGCGTATTGGCTTATTATTAAAATTGGGCAGATATATGGAAAAGCGATACTTGTATGTTTCAAGATCATACACATCAATTACTGTAGAGGTTTTAAATAATGTTTCATCCTCATGTTGCCCCATTAGTTTTGATTGAACAAATAGGTATTTATTCCAGGTTGAGCATCGCGCATTTACAATAAGTGAAGGAGAAGAGAGCGTAACGGAATTCTCTGACTTTATTTTTGATACTTTGAATTTTACACTATCAATAGGATCAATGGTTTTGATCTTTTTAATAAGTTTCAAGTTTGTATCAATCAGCAGAATTTGATTGCGGTAGTAGTATAGATAGATCAACTTATTCAAATGATGGTTATACTCAAGTACACCGTCAGTACAGAACAATCCATCAATCTGTTTTTCGAGGATATTTTCATTTTCTATTGTTGTGCTATTCGGTAACGATACTTTTCTAAAGGCGTTATTACCTGTTTTGCTGCTGATATACCTGAATACCATTGACTGATTACTTATAGTTGCAGTTTGAGAAAAGTAAGGAGTAAATATACTATCTGTACTTGCTTTCCACAATCCGGTTTTGCCACTCAATACAGACCGATCATTGCCATTAAACAGATGAAATTTAGTAGAGTCGACATGCAGCATATATAGTCCATTAGGTTTAAGGATAGCTTTGTTAACTTCAATATTTGCGCTTTGAGTATCTGTTAATAGATAGTTTATTTTAAGAACATGTAGCGAAGCCATAGAATTACCTAAATAAATATCATTGTTCGATTGGCCAGCTATGTAGTAAGAATTGTATCTTAAGTCGAAGGTTTTTATGTTTTTCACTTGATAAGATAGGTTTCGTTGAAAGTTATAAGTTAGTTGCTGTTTATTGAAGTAGTAACTAGTGAAAAAAAACAGAATTGGAAGTACTGATACTGCACCTATAATGATTAAATGGAAAAATAACTTTTTCATATGTTAATGTATAGTGAAAAATAGCCTGCAGCTAGTTTTAGCTTACTACAGGCTATTTTCCTAATTTTCAATTATTGATTGAAATACAAGGGGCGTGAACATCTACCAGTAAGTGGATTTGTTGTGTACTGGTTAATGCCTGCAACCTTACACTGGATTCCCGGTGTGGGTGTACAATTCACATCAATTTGATTACAAGGCTGAGTAAAACTCAGAGGACCTGACGGCGTAAGAAATCTCGCCGATTTTGCATTGCTCACTAATGTTCCGCCGACAGCAGCTACTACTATCAAGGCGGAGAAAATTGATTTTTTCACTCTTTCTTTTTTTGGTTTTAAGTTAGCTTACTCTGTTACAGGTTTTCAGCATCTCCTGATTCTTGTTGCGCAAATGAATATTTTATATAGGCCTATAATTGGCCTCTTTTTGTTTGATCTTATATTGAATGATAACTCCGGCTATTGCCATGGCTACAAATGCCAGATTGAATATCAAATGTGTTGTCCAGCCCATCTGATCCAGAATACCTCCACAGGAGCAGGGAATACGTTCAGCGAAATTTAAAATGACGATGATATAAGCACTAAACATTACCATGATGCTGTAAGAAGCTAATAGTGCTGTAATTGTGCTTTTTTGGTAGTTGATGGAGCGCAGTAGCAGTATCGCTATAACGATCTCTACAATGGGAATTAATAAGGCAATCTCCGCTGCGTATTGCGTTAGAATAGGGGATTGGCCTATCTGGACTTTGAATTTTTGGTAATCAAGCAGTTTATTTCCTGCTGCATAAAGAAACAGGAGTGCAAATAATCCGCTTATAATTTGTACAATGGTTTTCATATCAACTGGTTTTAGTTTATTTACTAAAGTTCAGTTGTTTTGCTCATGCGAATGTACCCCAGATGGTATTTTTAAAAGCACCGCAGATTTAGGGAAAATTAGGAGCGTGATATTAAGAAAGTTTAACAGAAAAGAATTAATTTGATAACTTTAATATTATGGCTTTAAAGCTCAGGTTTTTTCGAACAAATTGGATTAATTTACTTTGGATCTTTGTTGTCGTTTACCTCTCTATTATTGTTGCGATTTTGAGCGAAATTTCTTCATTAAATGATTTGAGTGATCTATTAATTAGAGGAGTCTTAGGTGGTTTGTTTACTATTTTTCTTTTTGGAGCTTTTTTCTGGATTGGCTTTATAGTGATTATGTTTTTTTTGGATATGATTTTGCTAAATACAAATCGAGAGTATTTGTTAGAAAAATTACTACTGGAGTGGGTAATTGCAAGCAGTCCATTTATTTATTGGGGGGTTAAGTATTCCGGATGGTTATTCTTTATGGCTGTGGGCGCCTTCCTTATAGGGCAATGGTATAGAGCAAAAGCAATTGATGAAATCATAATCTTGCATGAATAATTATATGACAACCGATAAAGCGATCAGGATCTTTTCTGATTTTTTGAATAGCAGTTGGACGATTGTGAACCAATTACTTATTGACAGGGCCTATACATCTAACGAAAATTCTCTAAACGATTGGTTACAATCAAATTGGGAGTTTCTTGTAGAACGAAAAGTTTTAAAAATCAATGATTACCTCGAGGTATACGGTAACGGGGCAGATTTTAATGGGACTAGTAGTAGAATTACTGATCCAGGTGCTGTTGCCAATTTTAAAATAAAGGTTATCTCTAAAAATAATAAACCTGTATTTGATGCTTTAAATGAAGAAGAAGTAACACTATTTAATACCGACTTTAATAAGTTGATAGGTTTTAAGAATGGCTTTTACATTATGGAACCAGAGTTCAATTTTGTGTTACTTGATGATAAAAATACAAATACAGAAAGGGTAGTAGGGTTAAATGATATAGAATTCGAATTGGAGACATTATAGCTTCCTTTCTGCGGTTTATATTCGGCAGTACCACAGGTCAATCCTTAAATTCTATCGTCCAGTTCATATTTCTAAGATCATCAATAGTTAATTCGTAAATTTTTAAATAATATCGTTGCTTTTCCAACACTTCAGCATCATAAAGAACGATATGAATCATTCTTTGGTCACGGTGATCCAAGCTCTCTTCAAAGCAATTCTTACTGGAAAAGCCATCTATATTTCCTTTACCATTACCACCTGACCTGAACTTATAAGTTGGCTCATCACGTGTTAACATATAATACTTTGCAGTGAAAAAACCAGACAGGCTGTCAACATCCCGGGCATAAATATCCCGTGATGATGCATTTCTTCATTGTAATTTAAAAGTGAATGTAGAAGGCATGCTTTTAGATAAAATAAGAGAGGATTTACTTTTAATTTTTGATGATATTTACCGCTTCCACGGAAGAAAGAAGCTAGGTTGGATTGGCTTATTTTAGAAAAGGACAAGTAAAACATTCTAAATTGAAATTTTGAATATGAAAAAATATCTATTGCTTTTATTAATTGGCATTTCGTCAACAGGTTTAATGGCGCAAAAAAACATTGATGTTCCTTTCCACTTACAGGGAACAGTTAATTTACCTGGTTACGATTCGGCCAATCGGGCAATTTATTTTACCTATCAAAAAAATGGCAAAGAGGTTTTAGATAGCGCGGTAATTGAAAACAATAAATTCAGTTTTAAAAGCACTGCTGATGTAGATATTAAAGCCTCATTACAATTTACTAAGCCAAATACTTCACCAAATGCAGTAGCCGACCCTAATTCACTAAGCCTGTATCTTTCTAAAGGATTGGTAAATGTTAATGCAAAAGGCTATTTGCGTAAATCCATAGTCAGTGGCTCTGTAGTAAATACAGATTATATGGCCTTTAAAAAGCCATACTTAAAGCTAGATACTTCATTGCGCTTATTAGGTTGGAAAAAAAGGAGGGTAAAAGCCGAAGATACCATTCGAGGAAAAGCTGTTGATGCAGAGATAGATAGTGTGAAAAACTTGAAACTTGCGCAATTGTCAGCGTTTTTAACCAAAGATATCACCAAACCTTATGCTGCGGAAGCACTGTTAATTTATGTAAGCACTGATGGTTCTGCTTTCAACATCAATAAAGCGCAACAATTTTTTGATCAACTGCCTGCTAAACAAAAAAACACTACGCTGGGTAAGGAGATCACCACTGCCTTATCTAAGTTAGCAGAGAAGACGGTGAACATTAATGTTTTGAAAAATGTTGATTTTTATGATGGTTATGCACAAAAGGTAACTCATCCGGTGGCTAAGGGGGTAACACGTATCAGCAATGCGGAGTACCTGTATCAGCTTAGTCAGGCCGAAATAGATAAGATTGGTAAAACATTAAAAATAAAAATTACCATAAAATCGGGATGTGATAACTATGATAGAATTGGTCACGTGACTTTGGTTGTTATGCCAAAAGGCGAACAATTTAATTTAGAAAAAGCTGAACAATTTGAGCTCTTAAGGATCATGACACCGTTTATGTATCGTACACGTCAGCCAGATCGCATTCCTTACGAAGCACAAATAGACCAAATGGTTAGTACGATAAAACAAGCCGGAAAGGATGTTTATTTATTGACCGAAGTATTTGGTACAACTGGGGCTGGGCAACGGGAGGTGATCGGTTGCGATGGTTCATTGTTAACTTTTAATGTATCTGTAGATTTAATCAGCGATAAAACGAAAGATTTGCTTATGCAAAAAGGAATTTCATTATTAAGCTATTATAGTTTAGACGGCAAAGATAAAACCGCTGGAAAAAACAGTAAACAAGTAAGCTTCGAGCTACCTGACGACACTAAAACAACAGTTCTTTATGTCATTTCATCCGGACATGGAGCAGCCGAAGGTGGAGAAGAATACAATTGGAGAGAACATATTGTAGATCTGGACGCTAAAGAATATACCCGATTAGAAATGAGTCAAAATTGTGCACCTTTTGAGATGTATAACACTCAACCTAACGGTATTTATTTCGGCGATATTAGCAAAGAACGCCGTTCATGGTGCCCAGGAGGTCCGGTACCAACACGCATTATTAACCTTGGTCCACTGGCAAAAGGAAAGCATACATTAAAAATATCAATCCCTGAGGCTGAATTTGAAAAAACAGATAGTAAGTATTACGTGTCGGCCTATTTGATAACACAATAAAAATGCCTTTTTTGGTATTTTTAATCTGCGATGTTTTTTTGCCCTTAGGACCTGTGGTTGTTATTGGAAGTTCCTTAGATATTGAGTTTGGCCGAATTACGGATATTAAGCTTCTATCTGCGCCAACATAAGATCTTCAATATCGTGACTCCATATAGTAATAAATAATGTCTTCCTAATCCTGATGAAACAATGATCACTACATTATTAAAAAAGTAGTATTTTAACAGTCTAATTTAGAAAGGACTATGAAATTAACGCTTACTCTGCTTCTCACAATCTTCTGCATCAATACTTATGCACAAGAAACCCAAAAACTTGAATTCTGTAATTGTACAGATAAAATAGATCAGATTTCTCCGGTGCTTAATGGTAAATATGAACGTATTTGCGACAACAAAATCAATGAAACCGGGGCTTTTAAAGATGGTAAAAAAGACGGTGAATGGATAACCTATAGCAAAAAGGGCACAATAATAAGAAAACTCAGTTATGATGAAGGCAAATTAAATGGAAGTGTTGAACTTCTCTTTTTTAATGGTAAAACAAAACTTAAAGGTGCATTTACAAAGGGGAAGCAAAATGGAGAATGGATTTACTTTAATAGCAATGGTAAAGTTTTAATGCAGGGTGAATATGATAATGGAAAGCCAATAAAAACCTGGACGATAAATAAAGGAAGCAAAGCAATAATTCAATACGATTTTAATTCCTCAAATTACCTCTCAAATGGTAAACCAGATCTCAGGAAATCAGGGTTTTTTATGCGTAATGATAACACTGGAGAGTATTTCTTTTACTACTTTTCTTCGGAACAGTTTATTGCTGAAACAGCACCTTTAGGAGGGCATCGTTTTGCGCAGAATTTATTATTGGATCTGTTTGAAATTCCGTTAGATTACTGGGACACTTATGTATCTTACGAATATAAGGCAAAGGTTACACTAACACCTGATCATCAAAGCAATTTTGTTATTGCGCTTTCTAATGAGGACTATGATCTTGAAAAAAAAGCAACATTTCCATTTATCATTAAGACTAACCCGGATTCTAAGATAAAAAAGGTAGATCATACTGAGCTCTCGAAGCAATTGCTTGGTTTTAAAATTGATGAGGCATTTAGTTTACTTCCTCCTTGGATTTATGCAGGTAAAACTGAAATTGACATACATATTCCTTATGTTGTAAACAGGCTTATTGATTTTAGTAAACCAGCAGAAAGAAATTATAATTAAGTGCGCGTAATAAACTTTAGTTAAACT